>Ga0307998_1000686_pt1 | contig 18918 bp, 18 predicted proteins | sample Davwhametageno37_FD_203147 | JGI IMG/M metagenome (GOLD analysis project Ga0307998, IMG submission 203147) | Marine microbial communities from Davis Island wharf, Antarctic Ocean - #37 | ecosystem: Environmental > Aquatic > Marine > Unclassified | place: Antarctic Ocean: Davis Island wharf... | reverse complement strand
GCTAAAGAATATTTTAGCCGAAGAAGAGGTCTTATTGAGTGAGGTAAACCATGGACTAACAATTATTGTCAGTTGATTATAAGCATAGCTAGGATGAAACGACAAAACAATAAAATAGAATTACGGGAAATGGAAGATAGAGTTACTCAAATAGCAAATTCTTTGGAAGTTGTTTATAAAAGTGGATAGCCCGATGAATTAGGCATTTCGGAATATTTAAAAATAAGGACAGACCTTCTTGTGCTTCAGTATTATTTGAGATTATTCTTGAAGAAGGTTGTGTCAATAGCGAGAAATATTTTTTATGTCAAATAGCTTTGATACTATTGAAACAGACGTTGAAAGTATCAATCGGATCTTTGTAAACAAAAAGATATTACTGAAAATGCTTAGTGAAAAATAGTAAAAATTCTATTTAAGAAGTTGTTTAGGTTGCTAACTCATATATAGTAAGCTATATAACAGACACTGGTAATGATTATTTAGTCGCGAACAGATAAAACAAGGGTTTTTTTAATGGAGTGCTTCATTTGGGAAATAAATTAAAACTACCACTTGGTTTAATAAATCTGCTTATGGCAGAAGGAGCTTTATTTTCTAGCTCTAATTTGTTTCTTTTTTTTGTTATTCGGTAATAATGAATTTTTCAGTTCTCATTGAATTAGAACTCGAATTCAAATAAACAAAATACAGTCCACTTGATAAGTTTCCGCGATAGAAAGTAAATGTTTGTCCAGAAATATTTTGTATTTGCTTTACAGCCCTACCATATGAGTTATACACTACTAATTTTGAGTCTTTGAAATTATTATTCGTTCGAAAAATTGTTTTACCTGAAAATGGATTGGGATAGATTTCTAAATTAAAATCATCTAATCCGTTAAACTTTTCTGAAACTATATTAGAATAGCTGGTTTTTCCATTATAATCAGTTTGCTTTAAACGATAATAAGACCAATCTTTTAGCGGGGAATCAATTGTAGAATAGTTTTTCACTTGGGAGCTGTTTCCTGCTCCATTTATTTTAAATAGGGAAGAAAAACTAATTCCATCCGCGCTGCGCTCAACAGTAAAGTAGTCGTTATTTATTTCGGCTGTGGTAACCCAATCAAGCTGGACATATGAATCTTTTGCCTCACTAGTAAAGCGTAATAACTCGATAGGTAATGACGCAGTCTGGGTAGCGTTATAGCAAAGTGGATCATTGAAAATTACTCTAGAGCTAAATCCAACCGCTCCCGCTGTTGACAGCATCTTTCCCTCTACAAATCCACCGGCTTACATAGTACAAGCACCTCCATGCGCAAGAATGGTACCTTTCATAACGCTAAAAGCTCCCATGGTTGTGATCCGGTAGCAACTCCAGCTCCGGATAGCCAAATTACATTGCTACGATGTGTTCCATATAGTGAAAATTACTTTTGATTGCGCAGCGACAGAAAATGCTCCTGCAAATTTAAAAACAAATACTGCATTGGGGTTATTTTGAGCGTCTAATATAATATTTCCTACTAGGGATCCTGCTCCTGAGATAAAATAAACACCTTCCGTTAGGGTTTCTCCAATTCCAAAACCTGAAGCATGTGTGCTAACCGTATTTGGCAAGAGCATCAATTGATTGTATGCATTGTCTAAGTCCATTTTCGCTTGTCTTGAAGTGGCATTTGCAGTATGACTAGATCCCACAATAGTTGAAGAACCGAATCCACTTATTGAGCCAGCATTTGAACCTATATTGCCAATAATACCGGATGTTGCAGTGTTTGTAACAGCACCTGCTCCGGTAAAAAGTGAAAAGTCATCAATACTTCCAAAAACATCTACGACAGCAGCCGGGGTGCTAACGCTTCTGCATGGTATTGGAATGGTATTATTACCTGTCGCTGCGATATCTGTGTTGCATATTCCTACGGTTAACTCTCCTCCTGTAGAAAGCATTCTTCCTTCTAAATCGCAATTTGTAGAAAGGGAAATCGCCCCACCATGTGAAAATAAAGTACCCTTCAAAATGCTTCCGGCTCCTACTGAGATGGCACCTTCGGCAATCCAATAAACATTAGCGGCACGTGTTCCATTTATTAAAACAATTCTTGATGTCGCACCTATTGTCATTGCTCCAAGGAATTTAATTATAAATACAGCATCAGGATTTCCTCCACCGTCAAGAGTAAGAGAACCTCCTATAGAGCCGGCGCCCGCTATAGAATAAACTCCTGGACTAATCGTTTCACCTGCTCCAAAAGCTGCAGGACGTGTGCTTGGATGAGTAACAAAAATATCGTTTATATGAAAATATAATCTAATTATATCCACTTTTGCTTGAAGTGTTGTTGCATTATTGTTGTGTACAGTGCCAGTAAAGTTTGGCGGTACAAACCCGGTTATTGCGCCGCTATTCGTTCCAATATCACCTGTAAATGTGCCTGAATTTGTGCAGGCCCCTGAGCCGGTAAACGCTTCGAAAGACGAAAGTATTCCTAATTGGAGTGTTTGACTGAAGGACAGAGAGGGGAAACATAAAAGTAAGACAAATGTCTTTTTAATAGAATATTCATCTAATTGTGTATTGCAGCAGCTTAATATTGGGTAAAATTAGGAAACATTTTATAAATTATTGGGTTTATAATCAATTGATTAATAAAGTTAAACGTCTATTTAGGTATTTTGTTTAATATCTTAAAGGAATTTCACTATTTGATTTAAAGACGAGATGAATAGCAGAGGACTTTGTTCATTCTATTTTTTAAACAATAAATGGTGTTGTACAGACAAAAAATAGGATATTCATTGCTTTACTTCAATTAATTCTGTTGCAAGTATAAATCATCTTATTTTTTTAGAAGATACTTTGTTGATTTCTTTAATCAATACTAAAAATAATGAATGGTTGTAGCTATTTGCAATGTTAAAAACTAATAATGAATGTGTTATTGAACTTTAGTTATTGATAGTATTCTATTGCCAATAGATATTCTACCGTCATCAGAAGTCTGTGAATCCATTTTCCATCTAACTTCAATCGACTTGCCTGCTGCAACGTTTGCAAAACCTTGTAAGTGAATTACAGATCGGTTGAAAAATGATCTGCTAGAGTTTGGTATTAATACTCCATCTCCATAAAGACTGAACGTTCCGTTATGGTAAATGTCTGTTTGTGAAGATGTTGATCCTGATTGGTATATTGTCCCGATAACAGTGCAGCCAATGGCACTAAAACCGGTAATAGCTCCTAAATCTGTGCCGATATTTCCAGTATAAGTGGAAGCGCCTGTGTTCGCTACTCCTCCAGAGCCTGTAAATAATACAAAATTTGCCAATGATCTTAAGTTGATAAAGGAAGGGTTTGAAGTTGTCGAGATTGTGCCCGGTCCGAAAGAAACTGCACCGGCTTTGGTTAATAGATTTCCGGATATGGTACAATTAGCTCCTACAGCAATTGCAGCGCTGTTGGAAAATATAGTTCCTTGAATAGTCGTTGACGCCCCTAAACCTATTGCATCTTGAGCAACCCAAAAAACATTGTGATCTGCAGCTCCGTTTATTAATGTAACTGTAGCCCCTGCCCCTGTATTAAATGCTGCAGATCCTCTAATAACAAATAGTGCATTTGGGTCACCACCACCATCTAAAGTTAGAGCGCCTGCAATAGACACTGCCCCTGTTATTGTGTAAACTCCGGGCACAAGGGTTTCGCCACTTCCAAAAGTAAGAGGATGTGCTGCGTTGGTTACCGTTAAAGCAACTATGTCATTATAAATGGAATTTAAATCTGTTTTTGCAGTTGCTGAGTTAAAACCAGTTGTAGCAACTGCGTCAGGTACGTTACATTCACCATTAAAAGTGACCATATAAGTTCCATCGCCTGCAACAAGTGTCATGCCTGGTACTAGTGTATCTGATGTAGAGTTAGCTGAAGTGTCACTACCTTCGCTAACAGTGCTGTAATTATAGTCTTTAGTGCCAAATGCAATCCATGCTGTGCCATTCCAATAATAGTACCCTGGCGATACACTGTTCGGAGCCACTCCTGCAGTAGCTTTATTGTAAACTAAAAGCGAAATGGCAGGTGCGGTAACTGGCAGTGCGCTGTTTGTCGCGGTGAGATCAATACGGGGAATAAGTAAGCCCGTATTGTTGTTTGGAGAGGCATCAATATCCAGCATTGAGGATGAATTAGGCACTGCTCCTGTATTACTAATACCTATATTTTGGGCTGAAGCTCCCTTAATAAAAAAAGTTAGTGCAATTAAAGTAAAAAGGGGGGCGTAATTTCTCATGTATTATTTATTATTATTTTATGCGTGAATTTTGTCTCAGAAGCTCTTATAACAACAATGCAGACTCCGGCTTGCAGGTTTAATCCTTCGAATGCAATTTGATTTTTTCCGATAGAGGAAACAAGATATTTAAGCGCAATTAATTTGCCCATTGCATTATAAAGTGAAACAGAGAATCGTGAAGGAATGTCTGTTGAAATAAATACCTTTATATTTTGCTGATCGGGATTAAAATAAGCGTAAGTGCTTGTATTGTATGTTGATTTATTGCACTCTCCAACGGCAATAACTTTTGAAGTGGTTACCGTTCCATCAAAATCTGTCTGTTTTAACCGATAGTAAGCCCACCCTTTCCTTGGGTCAACGTCAATTGCTGAATACGTTAAATTTTTCGTACTATTTCCTGCCCCATTAATTCTAAATATTGAATTGAAATTAATTCCATCAACAGAACGCTCAATATTAAAAAAGTCATTATTAATTTCAAGAGCAGTAACCCATTTTATTTTGACATTTTCATTCAAACATTCTCCCATAAAGGCTAATAGAGATATTGGTAATGGCGAAGTCTCATCTACAAGTGACCACCACTTGGACCTGGGCAGTAAGTCCTGAGAGTGTGAAGTAACTGTAACATTATTAGACGCAGCAACAGATGTTCCTATAGGGTCTAATGGGAGCCAGTTTCCAGCTGTATTATCCCAGTATTGTGCACCCAAGTTTTCTTCTGTAATTGTGTTTGGAGTAATGCTAGCATCCCATTCTGCAGTAGCATAAGTAAAAATAAGGTCTGATAAATTGGGCTTGGTCGTAAAAGTAGGATCTGTAGCATCTATTTGAAAAAAACGATCGACTCCATATGACGAGTTATCATTCCCTGAGCTAAGATAACTTGTAGGAAACATAGTTTGAGGTACACCTGTGCCTTCAGTTGGCAAGCTTGCACTGTTAATCCCTGATCGAAATGTACTGAGAATGATATTCCCATTGCCTACGGCGTCCGATGTCGTAAAAGTTATGGGTAGATCTAGCGTTATTCCACGACCAAAAGGAACAGTAAATGTAGCAGCAGTATTACCAACTTTCCATTTAACGCGATTGTTGCCGATAGTGCCTTCTGAGATTATCCAACCAGTATTGCTAATTCTAGTAATGGCATCATTTGAAACATTATCTATGACTAAGAAAGATCCGTTGTTTATGTTGATAAAACTTGCATTATTAATGATTATACGAGCTTGAGAGTGAGCACTATTGTAACTTACCGCTAAGTATAGAAGAAATAGGTAGCACAAAGTAGTGGACTTAAAACAATCCCAGATATTTTTTTTCATTGTGTGGCTTTGGTATGATTTGCTTTGAGCAAATGGAATGCCAGCTCGCCTGAATCACACTTAAAAGTCACTGTATGAATATTTTATTATTTTACCTTACTTGAATTTATACCCAATACTGGACAGTTATTCCCGATTATGGAATTTATTTCAGGTGATGCAATTAATGAGGAATTGTGAAATAGAAAATCAAACTGTTCGATAAAACTACTATCCGACATAAAAGGGGTGGGGAGGGATACGTTAAGGTTTATTTTAAAGAATTATATTACAGAATATTAGCATTTTTATTTTCGTTCATAGGTATTAATTTCTTGACATTATGAATGTTTACGGTATCTTTGAAAAGTACAATTAGAGCAGTCTAAAGTATTTCTGTGGGATGATCGCGTAGTTTAAGCGTAACCAAGTACAGTTATTCAGTTATTCTATGAAATTTTTAATCCTTCTCATCTCTCTGTTTCTAGTCTATAGTCTTTCAGGATTTAGCCAAGACAACACTTTTACGTTTAAAGGACAAGTTCATTTTAGAGCGAAACCTTTAAAAGGTGCCACCATTGAAGTCTATGTAGGTGGAGATTTAAATTATGAAACAATTTCAAAAGGATCAGGAAAGTTTCAGTTTGATCTTAAATCTGAAGAACAATATATGGTGGAGGTTTCGATGGAAAATATGCGTTTGAAAACAATTTGGATAAATACAAAAAGGACTAAAGATTTAGATGTTAAGGTGCCCGTCTTCTCGTTTGATATTCACTTGGAGGTAGAGGAAATTACTCCTTACGATGAACTTTCAGAAATTCCTGTAACTTATATAAAGTACCTGTCTAAGAAGGAAGTGTTTTACATGGATAAAACCTACGCTCAAGTTATCAAAAGAAAGAAAAAGGAAATCAAAGAAAATTCATTTTTAGTTCGAAGATAGCTTATTGATGTGTAAAGTAATGCTTGATTTTTAACGTATTTTAATATGCTTACACCTTACTAATTTGTTATTTCTATGGGTTTGTTTTAAATGTAACAAGCCCACTCAATATTCACTAGTTACCTTATTTGGAAATAATTAGTGTAAAATGCCCACTTCTAAATTAACCTTCTTGTCAATTGCAATGGCCCTTGATTTACAGAGTATAGTATTTATTCCATTCATTGCAGGTGTTGGAGTCTGTTTATAAAGAGCTATTGAATCTTTTAAAGAAACTAACTAGAACACCATCAGCTTCTGACAAACTTCTCATTGGGTAGAGATGTTAATTACAATTTACAGCAATTCCACTTAAACTACAATCTTACACATGTAAAAAGCCCGCTGCCACTCTGAGAGTAATGCAACGGGCTCCAACCAAACCAAGTCTTGATAATATATTCCATTATCAAGACAATCATTAAATACTTTTGTTTTTAAAAAAATATTTTTTTTAAAAATTTATTGCTCCTCGTCAATTAACCATAGGGCTTCTTCTAATTCACCTTTGGTTTTATTATCGTTTTTTTCGTTCGCCAACTTAATTCCTATGTTGTATATACTTATAGCTTTGTTAAACTTCCCTTTACTTTCGTAAAGCGCACCAAGCCTATAATAAGCTCCTAAATAAGCAGGGTCTACTTTTATTAATTCTTCGATAATTGAAATAGCTTCCTTGATATTTCCGACTTTCTCATGCTCTAAAGCCAGTGCATAAGTTAAAAAGCTATCTTGCTTATCTGTCTTTAGCATTTTCTTTATTTCTTCTATTCGGTTCATTGTTGTTCTATTATTGTGCGAATATACTTACTAATTTTGTTTATCTCTTTTGGAGAGAACCACTCTAACGCTTGGTTTCGTTTAAACCACGTAAGCTGTCGTTTTGCATAGCGCCTGCTGTTGGTTTTAATTTTTTCTGTACACTCTTCTAATGTGCAGTTTCCATCAAGGTAACTGAAGGTTTCTTTGTAACCAAGCGTTTTTAGAGCATTATTGGTTCTATGGTTTTCCACAGATTTAACCTCGTTAACCAAACCTTGAGCTAACATTAAGTCTACTCTTTGGTTAATTCTTTCATAAAGTAACGGTCTAGGTAGTTCCAATCCAATTTCTATTATGTTGAAGGATCTTTGTTTTACCTTTCCTTTTTTAATTTCCGCGTTTGACTTTCCGGTCACTTTGCAAATTTCAATCGCTCGAATTAGTCGTTTGCCATTTTGAATATCAATAGACTCAAAAGCTTTACTGTCTATTTCTTTAAGAATATTTTGCAAATAGCTTAGACCAAATTCTTGGTATTTACTGTTTAATTCTGCTCTTACTTTTTCATTAGCGGTTGGAACTTCGCTGTCGAAACCTCTTAGCACTGCGTCTAAATACATTCCCGAGCCACCGCAAATAATAGCGACATCATTGGTTTTAAAGTATGAGTTTAAAAATTCAATTACTTGATCTTCAAAAAAACTCGCGTTGTAATTATCCAAAATGGAAAGATTGTTGATAAAGTGATGCGGTATTTCTGCTAATTCGTCTGCTGTCGGCTTGGCCGTCCCAATGCTTATTTCTCTGTAAAACTGCCTAGAATCAGCTGATATAATTTCAGCTCGAAATTGCTTTGCTAATTCAATGGCTGTTGCTGTTTTACCTACCGCTGTCGGTCCAACTATCGATATTAACGTCTTTTTTTTCAAGGATTAAAGGTATTCTTCATAATCATCTAACGATTCCATGTTATCCGATTCAAAAGGATCCTTGAATAAATCCTCGTCCTCTTCAGCAAACTCATCTCCCATCATGGCTTTTAGTAAAATACTTTGGGCATCATCTCCTGTTACGTTTCGATCATCTTCTTTTGGCGATTCTCCGAATCTCTTCAAAAGTTTTGGCGCTTTAATTTGCAAGTTAACTGTTTCAATTTCAATTACTTCTAAGTTAAATTTCCATTCGTTTAAATAGTCATAGGTGTAGGTCAATTGATCTCCTTCCTCTTTTAGCAATGTACCCAACTCAATTTTTTCCATAGTAGGGTTACCGCTTTCCATTACGTCTGACAAAGGGTATTCAATGTCGTTGTCCCAACCTTCCTCTTCTTTGATGAAAGAGGCGAGTTCCTCGCTTTTAAAGTTATACGAACTTTTAATAATTTGGTGCAGCTGTAGCAAATTATGGTTGCTATTCACCAATATATCCCTATACACCGTTTTGTGTGTCTCTAGTAATACCTTTATTAGTAACTCTTTCATGCTAAGTTATAGTTAATCCCAGTTTCTTTCCTAATTCTAACATAAAGTCTCGGGCTTCTGTTCCGTTATTTGATATTTCTCCTTCTAAAATTGCTTCTTTAATTGCAGTCTTTAATTGTCCTACTTCTTTTGATGGACCAATTCCAAAGGTTTTCATAATATCCTCACCAGAAATAGGGGGTTGCCAGTTTCTTAAATGATCTTTTTCTTCAACTTCTTTAATTTTTTCTTCTACCAAAATGAAGTTCTTCTTGTAGCGTTTCAGCTTTTTTTCATTTTTGGTCGTTATGTCTGCAGAGCATAACGTCATTAAATCATCAACATCTTCGCCAGATTCAAATAATAATCTCCTAACAGCCGAGTCGGTTACAGTCTCTTTTACTAGTGCTATCGGCCGTAAATGAAGTCGCACTAACTTTTGCACATACTTCATTTTAGAATCTAACGGTAGCCTTAATTTCTTAAATATTTCTGGTACCATCCGAGCACCTCTATCTTCATGACCGTGAAAAGTCCATCCATGTTTTGGATCGAATCGCTTTGTTGGAGGTTTTGCAATATCATGTAAAATTGCTGCCCAACGCAGCCAAAGGCTATTCGTATTTGGGCAAATATTATCTAATACTTGCAGGGTATGATAAAAGTTATCCTTGTGTCCTAGACCATTTCTAATATCTACTCCATATAACTTTACCATTTCAGGGAAAAAGTAATTCAATAAACCGGTATCAAATAAATGTTTGAAACCTATTGAAGGTACCGGGGATAAAATAATTTTATTCAGTTCGTCTGTTATTCGCTCTTGCGAAATAATAGTTATTCTCTCTTTTTCAGAAGACAAAGCATTGTAGGTCTCTTCTTTAATGTGGAAGTTTAATTGCGCAGCAAAACGTATTGCTCGCATCATACGAAGTGGGTCGTCCGAGAACGTAATTTTCGGATCCAAAGGTGTTCGAAGAATTTTATTCTCACAATCCTGTAGTCCATGAAATGGGTCAACTAATTCTCCAAATCGCTCACTGTTGAGGCAAATTGCCATTGCGTTTATACTAAAGTCTCTTCGGTTTTGGTCATCCTCTAATGTGCCATTTTCGACTAGGGGTTTGCGGCTGCCTCTGTCGTATGATTCTTTTCTAGCGCCCACAAATTCAACTTCCCAACCTTGGTAATTAATCATGGCTGTACCGAAGTTCTTAAAAACGGATACTTGCTTTATCTTGAGCTTTTCTGCAACTGCTTTTGCTAACTCAATTCCGCTACCAACACATACAATATCAATATCCTTACTTGGCCTGTTTAGTATTATGTCACGCACAAAACCTCCAATAACATAGGTTTCCAATTGTAGCTCATCTGCTACATGGCTTAACGTTTTAAAAATGGGGTGTTGAATGTGTTCTTGCAAAGGATAATTTTTTGCAAAAGTACGAATTGCGCTTAGCTTGAAATAATTTCTACTTCACCGTTTATGCGAATTTTTAGAATTTTTTCAGTCCAGTTTTGTTTTGTGTTTTTTATCTGGTATAATTGAGGTAAAGTATCAGTGTTATCCATTTGTATGCAAGCTATGGGTCTGTTAAATTTTGAAAGCAAACTAAAAAGAAGGCCTTCTGTTGATTTTTGAATTGAGATGCAATTTTCCTTTGTTATTAACTGTTTGTTAGAAAATTGCCCGCCATCAAGTTCAATCGTGAGTGGGGTAGTAGCATAGTCTATCATGTCCCAAGCAACTTCTGGCATGTCTTTCACACACTGGTTCACCATTCTGTCCGAGTTCAGCAGTACTTTTGGATTGCCGATTGATTTGTTTGATACTAAACTTAAAAGATTCGTCACCGCCTCTTCGTTTCTTGAATCGCACAAGATTTGTCTTAAATTTTTATAATTAACAGCAATTAGTTGTCCTTCTTTTAATTTGTTGCTTGCATTTAAAATTGTGCTAGAATCAATCATACCCCAAAGTTAAGAAGCTTTAAAACAAGGCACGGTTTTGGTTAATTTTATTTTTTAAATAAAAGATACATGAAGCTATTTCTTCTCACCTTATTTTTTAGCCTGACAGTACTATTTTCCAATAATATAGTTAGTCAACCAATTACAGACCACGTAACAGTGTTGCAAAAAGTGGTAATAGATGGGGATACTTTTCCGATGTACACATTTGAAGCCATCACTATTAAAGGCAGTCAAAGGTTTTCACGGGGAGATAAGCGAAGGTATGGTAGGTTGAAACGGTATGTTATTAAGGTTTTTCCTTATGCTGAGTTGGCAGGTGAGATGATGAATGAGTTTGACGATACCTTAAAAACGATTAAAAATGATAAATACCGAAAGAAATATTTAGGAACAGTAGAAGAAGAGTTGAAACAAGAGTTTGAAGGCGAATTAAAAAGCTTAACTATTAAGCAAGGAGTTTTATTGGTTAAGCTGATCGATAGACAAACAGGAAATTCTTCATTTGAGCTAATAAAAACCTTAAGAGGATCTTTCTCGGCTTTTATATGGCAGTCCCTAGCCCGTTTGTTTGGCTCCAATTTAAAATTAAAGTACGACCCTAATGGAGACGATTTAATGGTAGAAGAAATTGTTCAACAAATGGAAAGTGGCGATATTCCGTATACCAAGAAATTAAGAAAGAAAAAGCGTTAACGAGTTTTCTCAATATTTAGCCAATCCGTATTCTTCTGAATTAGCTTTACCGAAATAATATAGAGAGTGAAAATTATAAAGAGGACATTCCATAAGCTGAATGTTAAGTCAATTGAGCTTTCCGAGAAGAAGAACCTTATTTGGTGAAAGAGCATAAAAACAATAAAAAGTGCGGCTATACCACTTTTTTCTTGTCTAATAATTTTTCTCCAAGCAAAGTCTAAACTTGGTTTTTCGTAATTCGAAAGTTTTGGTACAAAAGGTGGTACATCCTTAGACCAATCTGTGTATTCATCACCAAATTTCTTGATCAAGAACGTTTCCTCAGCATACATAATACGCTCATAGTACAACCAGAAACTAAGGATGAAAAAAATGTTGAACGAGATATTTTCAGTTAACATACCTATGCCTAACCACATTAAAAAGTTTCCAAGGTAAAGTGGATGTCGTAATATAGAGTACATCCCGGTTTTGTTAATACCATCTGCAATTTGTTTGTGCGTATTCCTACCTGAGGTATTTGGGCTAACGAATCCCAAAGTATGCACTCTCACAAATAAGCCAAGTAAAGATACAAGCAGGCAGATGAGTTGATAGATGTTTCCTTCGAGAATAGAATGTTGTGCTAGTCCATTTTCTAAATCAGTATATCGTTCAAATGCATAGAGCGCCAGTGCTGCAACTAAAATGAAAATAGGAAGTGTCCCTCTGTATTTAAATAATTTAACTCCTCTTTTTTCAAATTCTTGGAATAATGCCATAGTTTTTTTTGTAGGCCGTCAAAAGTGCGAAAAAAAATGAAATAAAAAAAGCGAACTAAGTAGTTCTCTTTTTTTAAAATTAAGTTGATTTACTTGAATTTGTCAGCTACAATTAATTCTTTTGTTCCGTGAGTATGGCTGTAAAACCCTTCGCCAGATTTAACTCCCATTTTACCTGCAGTTACCATGTTTACCAACAAAGGACATGGGGCATACTTTGGATTGCCAAAACCTTCGTGTAACACATTTAATATGGATAAGCAAATATCTAGTCCAATAAAATCGGCCAACTGTAATGGACCCATTGGATGAGCCATTCCTAGTTTCATTACCGTATCAATTTCTTCAACACCTGCAACTCCTTCGTATAAAGAATAAATTGCTTCGTTAATCATTGGCATAAGAATTCGGTTGGCAATAAAACCGGGGTAATCGTTAACTTCTGTAGGAGTTTTACCTAATTTTTTAGAAGTTTCCATGATTAACTCAGTCACCTCGTCGGAAGTTGCATAACCTCTTATAATTTCTACCAACTTCATAATTGGCACAGGATTCATAAAGTGCATTCCAATTACTTTGTCAGGTCTGCTTGTGGCGGCTCCAATTTTTGTAATTGAAATGGAGGAGGTGTTACTTGCTAAGATAGTCTCAGGGGCACAAAGTGCATCCAATTGCTTAAAAATACTCAGCTTAATGTCTACGTTTTCAGTAGCAGCTTCTACCACTAAATCAGCAGACTTTACTCCTTCTTCTAGCGTTGTAAAGGTATTAAGGTTAAAAAGAGTTGACTCTTTTTGAGCTTCTGTTAATCGCTCTTTAGTAACTAAACGGTCTAAATTCTTGGTAATGGTCTTAACAGCTTTGTCTAAAGATTCCTGTGAAATGTCAATTAGTGCAACTTTGAATCCGAACTGAGCAAAAGTGTGAGCTATTCCATTTCCCATGGTTCCGGCTCCAATAACAGCAACATTTTTCATAATAATTAATTTTTTGAAGTGCTAAATTACCCATTGAACTAGGGGAAACAAAACTTATTTTCCTGCACCTTTTATTACGATCATTACCGTGTATATCAGTATCTTAATATCTACCATTAACGACATGTTTTCAATGTAAATAATGTCGTATTTCAATCGCTCGACCATTTGGTCTACGTTTTCAGCATAGCCGTATTTAACTTGGCCCCAAGAAGTAATACCTGGTCTAACTTTTAGCAAGTGATTATAGTGTGTGGCTTTTTCAACAATTTTATCAATAAAAAACTGTCTTTCAGGTCTCGGACCAACTAAGGCCATTTCTCCAACAAGGACATTATAAAACTGAGGAATTTCATCTAATCGGGTTTTTCGCATAAACCTGCCAATCGGAGTAATTCTCGGGTCATTTTCACTTGAAAGGGCCGGTCCAAGCTTCTCTGCATCCGTAAACATGGAGCGGAATTTGTGAATCATAAAAGGTTTGCCATGAATTCCTATTCTTTCTTGAGAAAAAATAATGGGACCTTTAGAACTGGTTCTAACAAGTACTGAAACAATCAAATATAAAGGACTAAAAACGGTCAATACAAAAATTGAAATCGCAATGTCCATGGCTCTCTTTATGGTTTGTTGCCAAGGCGGCATGATCTCTCTATTGATGATTATTAGTGGAGCACCAAAAATAGAACTCATTTTAACAGAGCCACTTAAAATATCATACATGTCTGGTATCACCTTCACAATAATATTTAAACCTTCTAGCTCACTTATGATATTTTCTAAGCTTTTGTGCTCAGAGGATTCAATTGCGATGATGGCCTCTTCGATTTCATGCTCTTTAACAATCTGCTTCATTTCCGAGCAGTTTCCTAAAAAGGGGAGATGGTCCTCCAAGAGGTATTCATTCTTTTTATTTACTCGAACAAATCCTATAAATCGATTACCAAACGACTTTTTTTCACTGTTCATTTCTTTAAATAGTTCCACTGCTTTCTCGTTGGAGCCGATTAGAATCGTGTTAAACCCGATTTCCCTATTTTGAATTCGATAAACCGTCCTACTGGTTATTAAAAACCGAAATAAATAAGTAATAACAAAATGGAAAGACATAATGTATAAATAGGATAAGTAGTAATCTTTATAGGTGTTGATTTCATCATCCAGAATGAAAATGAAAAACAAAAGGGTACAACCTATAATACTCACTATTAAAGTCTGTCCTAATTCTTTTAATCTTGATTTTCTATAAGAACCCGCATAGAACCCTGTTGCAGCGTACATTAGGACCCAGGTAGTTGGAATTAGCAATAATCCATAAAAAAAGGAGTCATCTAAGTTTAATGGAATGTCGTAACCAAATTTTGAAGGCTCTAAATACATTTTGCGAAACCTAAAAAATAATGCCCAAGCAGTTGCTGCGGCCAAGAAGTCGCAGATGATGTATTTTAACCCTTGTAATCGTTTATTCAAAATCGAATTAATTTTACATTGTCAATGTAGAACTGTGCTGTCTCTCCTCTGGCTTTTGGAAATCCAATGGATATGGTGTAGTTAAACGCACCTGATAAGGTTGAAAAAACTGTACCTAATTCTATGTAAACCTTTCCATAAGTGGCTCTTGGATTAAAAAATGTCACAGCTTCCTGTGTTGAAGGTGATGTTCCATTGTAAAAAACGCTAATCCCAAATTGATGGGTTGATTTGTAATCCATTTCCAGCCAAACTGCTTTACCGTTTCTAGGAATATCGGCGAAAGTAGGGGACCAGGCTTCGAATAAAGTCATGTCCTCAGTCAGATATACCAGACCCGAAGAACCTTCAAATGCTTGACCGTCTGATACCCTTTCGAATACTGTATCAGATCTAGGATTATAATTAAAGTTTACACCGGCCTCAAAGTCCTCCCCCGACCAAGGGTCATCAAAGATAGCCGTAGTTTCATACGTTACTATTGGAGTAAGTTCCATTCTCATTTCAGGAATGAAGGTCGTATCTACTTGGTAGGTTTTGTAAAATGGGTAATCTATTTTTTCATTGGATTTACCATTTTTATAAATAACCCCTCTAATTTTTAAATTTACCCTACCGGTTGTTTGAATTGGAATAAGTGCAGGGAGCTCAAAAATACCTAACGATTGGTCGTTTATGTATACGTTAATATCGGTGATTCTATCTGTGCTAGATCCTTGGCCAAGAGTAGATGAAAGGATAACATCGTCAATTTTTAAATAACCTGGTACAATCGCTTTTTGGTCTTCGCATGAAAGAAAACTAACCGACATTATAAAGGCTATTAGTTGATAAATTTGCTTCATAGAAGAACGTGAGATTTATCTTGTGTAACGAGCAAAACTCGGAATTATTGCCTAAACAATAGAATTTTGTTTACTCAACTCTAATTTCTCTATTATTTGATACGCTACATCCAATGCTTTATGCCCATCATATATACTTACCGGAGGAGTTGTTTTTGTGTTAATAGCCTTTGCAAATGCTGTTAACTCATCTTTAATGGCATTGTTGGGTTCAACATCTGGTTTTTCAAAGTAAATTAATTTTTGTCCTTTTCCATCTGGCAAGTCAATGGTTAATGAAAGTGGATCAGGCTCGCCTTCCACATTCGACAAACGAACAACTTCACTTTGCTTTTCTAAAAAGTCGACAGATAGGTAAGCGTCTTTTTGAAAAATTCTAGTTTTTCGCATATTTTTCAGCGAAATGCGACTCGTTGTTAAATTGGCAACACAGCCGTTATCAAATTCAATTCTTGCATTCGCAATATCCGGTGTATCGCTCACAACAGCCACGCCGCTTGCACTAATTCGTTTAACGTTACTATCCACTATGCTTAAAATAATGTCCAAATCGTGAATCATCAAATCTAGAACTACTGATACATCTGTGCCTCTCGGATTGAATTGAGCTAGACGATGGGTTTCGATAAACATTGGGTTTTTAATGAAGGGCTTAGCTGCTGTAAAGGCAGGATTAAATCGTTCTACATGGCCGACTTGAACGGTGATTTGCGCTTCTTCCGAAAGGTTGATGAGTTTTTTTGCTTCCCCAACTGTATTCGTAATCGGTTTTTCTATAAAAACGTGCTTTCTTTGGCGAATTGCTTTATCTGCACATTTGTAATGAGAAAGTGTTGGAGTCACAATATCTATAGCATCAACATTATTTAATAACTCTTCAATTGTGTCAAATGCTTTTAGATTGAATTCAGCAGATATGATTGCAGCGTTCTCTTTATTGGGGTCATAAAAACCTACGAGGGCAAAATCATCATGTTCTAATAGTATTCTAATGTGGATCTTACCCAAATGGCCAGCTCCTAGTATCCCAATGTTTAACATAATTTAATTTTGCACAAAGTACGTAAAAGCATGGTTTTATTCTATAAAACTTTGCGCAGGTTTGTTAACATTTTTTTATTGAAAAAGAACTGTACTAAAGTGAATAAATGAACCACGAATCAAGTTCTTTTGTGGGATGTTAAATGATACTTATAGGCACAAGGGAATGCGCCGTAAATTAGTGAAATTGTTGCGCGCTGAAGGCATAAGCGATGAGTCTGTATTGGAGGCAATTGATAGGGTTCCCAGGCACTTGTTTTTAGACAATGCATTTGTCGATTTTGCCTACAAGAATCAAGCTTTTCCAATTGGGTCCGATCAAACTATCTCACATCCTTTTACTGTAGCTTTTCAAACTCAATTATTGGAGTTAAAACTAAACGACAAAGTGCTGGAAATTGGGACAGGGTCGGGCTACCAATGCAGTGTTTTAATGGAAATGGGGGTGAAGGTGTTTAGTATTGAACGACATCGTTCGTTGCACATGAAATCAAAAAAAATGCTAAACAGTTTAGGGTACTTCCCCAAGGTGTTTTTTGGCGATGGGTATAAAGGGCAGCCTTCATACGCTCCTTTTGATAAGATAATAATTACCGCAGCAGCGCCATTTATTCCGGAAGATTTAAAACAACAATTGAAAGTCGGTGGGTTTATGATTATCCCTTTAGGTGAATCAGAAAAACAAGAAATGCAGCGATTGACTAAGGTGTCTGAAACAGAGTTTAAAATAGAAACTTACGGTGAATTCAGCTTCGTGCCTATGTTGCAGGATAAATCTTTCAAAAGTTAAACAATAACTCATTTACTTTTCGGTTATTTGTTTAAAATGGTTAAAGAAATGAAACTAACAAAGACTCTCACTTTATATGTTGTGGCGATACTGTTCACAATTTCAAGCACAGCACAAAATACCGAGAAGGACTTTTTACCAAAGAAAGGTGATCTTGGTACTGGTATAATTGTAAGTGGCTTAATTGATAATATAAATTTGAGCACCAATAAAAGCAGTTATGGACAAAATATTTTGTTTGCTAAATACTACTTGGAAGACGACTTAGCTCTGCGAGTAGGACTTGGCTTTAGTTTGAGTAGGTCAGTGAGTGAAAGTTCTGACAGTTCAGGCTTATTTTTAAATGAAGTGGATTCAATGCGAAGAAGTTCTAGCATGAATGTTTCGATTGGAATAGAAAAGCATTTAATTAGCAACAGGAGGTTAGATCCTTATGTATTTGGTCAATTGGACTTATCATTTATTGGGAAATCAAAAACAGAAACAGACGTGAGACAAATCTCTACGATTGGAACAGCGTCAAACAATAGAAAAGTTATTCGTGATGGAGGATTCGCAGTTGGAGTTAACGCAGGTGCAGGATTTAATTACTTTTTAGCAAAGAATTTTAGTGTTGGTAGCGAAGTTTATCTCGGACTGCAATATGTTTCTCTTGGTGGAGGAATTTCAGATAACACAACGAATACGACTGCAGGAGGTAACAGATCATCCACTTTTAATTCAAGAGAGGACATTACAAAAACAACAACTCTAAATGTTGCACCAACGGCAGAGATTAATTTCTCTTATTTCTTCTAGCAGCCTATATAGCTTCCAAACCCAAAGAGGATTAATAGCCAGATAATTCCTTTTGTGAGAAAAAATAGAAAACCTCCAACCCCTAATCTTTTTAACCAAAGGTTGAATTTTGATGGTAATTCTTTCATTTTACAGGCTAATCAATTTTTGAATTTTACCTTGTGAATCGATTTTTTGCAGATGCTGAAATAACTTTACTGTCGCTAAAGCATCTCCTGAGGCTCTATGTCTGTTAGGAACATCAATATCTAAATGCAGACAAATTTTGCCTAGGCCATGGTGACTTGCTTCAGGAATTAATGTTTTAGATAATTCTAACGTACAAAGTCTTTCACTCTCAAAATCTATACCTGCCTTTAGTAACTCATCTTTTATAAAACTATAATCAGATTTTACATTGTGCGCAACGAAGCAAGTTCCTTTTAGAACTGCCGCAACTTCATCTGCAATTTCAGAAAAAACCGGAGCCTCTGCTGCCATTTTATCAGTAATTCCTGTCAGTTTTTGAACATAAATAGGAATCTTTCGCTCCGGATTGACAAGTGTATTGTATTCCTTCACGATTTCTTTTCCATCGTAAACATAAATCGCTATTTCAGTTACCCTTCCAATTTTGGAGTTTCCTCCAGTTGCTTCAATATCAATAATCGAGTAAAATTTGCTCATTTGGACCACAAAAGTACGCATAGCAAATGTTCGATTGAATCCTGTGGAACTATTTTTTTGTTCGTTCATAGATAATTTGCCAAAGGCTTTTGGAATTGCT
>Ga0307998_1000682_pt1 | contig 18957 bp, 14 predicted proteins | sample Davwhametageno37_FD_203147 | JGI IMG/M metagenome (GOLD analysis project Ga0307998, IMG submission 203147) | Marine microbial communities from Davis Island wharf, Antarctic Ocean - #37 | ecosystem: Environmental > Aquatic > Marine > Unclassified | place: Antarctic Ocean: Davis Island wharf... | reverse complement strand
AGAAGTAATGCCAGAAGTACTAGAAGAGCAAAAGGAGGCTTCAGATGAATAAAATAAAACTAATTATTACTCGAGAGTATTTAACCCGCGTTAAAAAGAAATCATTTATTGTAATGACTTTGTTAGGCCCTATCTTAATGGCAGGATTAATGATAGTCCCAATATGGATTGCAACAAAAGATAAAGACATCCAACTAATAGAGGTTATAGATGAAACTGGAAAGTTTATCAACCAATTTGAAAGCACAAAAACACTATTGTTTGAACATCAATTTACAAACATTGAGGTTGCCAAAGCAAACTTCTACGATACTAAGTACACCTCTATCCTTCACATTACGAGTACAGATCAAAACTCCAAGGTTAAGATGTACTACAAGAAGCAACCGGGAATTTCTACGGTTCAGAAGATAAAACATACCATTGAAAACGGAATCCGTAATATAGATTTAGAAAACAAATTTAAAATTACAAAAAATCAGATTGAAGAAAGTCAACCTAAAGTTGATATCGAGTCAATTTCTTTAGATATAGAAGGTGAAGAAGAATCAAAAGATGTTGTAATTAGTACCGCTCTTGGTTTTGGCGGAGCTATTATGATTTATTTCTTCATATTTATGTACGGAATACAGATTATGCGTGGCGTTATTGAAGAAAAAACAAGTAGAATAGTTGAAATTATTATCTCTTCAGTAAAGCCATTTCAGTTAATGCTAGGTAAAATTGTTGGCATTGCTTTAGTTGGATTAACCCAATTTATAAGTTGGATTATTCTTACTGGAATTCTCTATTCCCTAATAATGGCTTTTATAATGAGTGGAGACTTAGAAGCTCTTATTCAAGGACAAAGTTCTTTAGAAGATCCTAATATAAAAGACGCCTTAAAATCTATTGGTGGAGCTGAGAGCTTAACGCCAAAAGCTATGGTTGATGGAATTTTATCTGAAATCCCTTTAACCAAACTATTACTCTCTTTCTTATTCTACTTTTTAGGAGGGTATTTACTTTATGGAGCTTTATTAGCAGCTGTAGGTTCTGCTGTTGATAGTGAAGCGGACTCGCAGCAGTTTATGATGCCTATTACAATTCCGCTAATATTCTCTTTTGTAGTTGCACAATTTGTAATGGAAAACCCAGATGGACCAATGGCTTTTTGGCTATCTATGTGCCCATTAACTTCTCCTATTATAATGATGGTTAGAATCCCTTTTGGTGTAGAAATTTGGGAACTGCTTCTCTCCATGTCACTATTAATTTTAGGATTTATAGGCGCAACTTGGATGGCTGCAAAAATTTACCGAACAGGAATTTTAATGTATGGTAAAAAAGTCACCTACAAAGAACTTTGGAAATGGCTCTTTTATAAAGGCTAGCATCCTTTAAATTTTCTCATAAAAAATCCTAACTCAATTGAGTTGGGATTTTTTATTATGCTTGATAACCTATTGAATTATTTAACCAATTCCTTAGTAGAAGGTTTAAACTTAGTTAAAACTATACCGTCAACTGCAGCTTCATATTCTTCCATAGTAGGAGTTCTTCCTAAAACTGTAGATAACACAACTACCGGTGTTGATGACAAAAGAGATTCCCCTTTTTTCTCCCCAGAATCTGTAACAACCCTACCTTTAAATAAACGTGTTGAAGTCGCCATTACAGTATCACCTGGCGCAGCTTTTTCTTGGTTCCCCATACACAAATTACATCCAGGGCGTTCCAAGTATAACATGTTTTCATATTTAGTACGAGCCAAACCTTTTGGTGCGTTATCATCAAATACAAATCCAGAGTGTTTTTCTAACACATCCCAATCACCTTCAGCTTTAAGCTCATCAACAATATTATATGTTGGAGGTGCTACAACTAAAGGTGCTTTAAACTCAACTTTACCATGTAATCTTTCGATATTATTAAGCATCTGAGCTAAAATTTGCATATCTCCTTTGTGAACCATACAAGACCCAATAAATCCTAAATCTACTTTTTTAGTACCCCCATAGTAAGATAGTGGTCTAATATTATCGTGTGTATAACGTTTAGAAACATCCTCATTATTAACATCTGGATCAGCAATCATTGGCTCAGCAATTTCATCTAAATCAATCACTACCTCTGCAAAATAGTTAGCATTAGCATCAGGTTTTAATGCTGTTTTTTCTCCAGAGCTAATTTCTTTAATTCTATTGTTTGCAATATCTAATAAACCTTGTAGAACTTGATTTACATTATCCATTCCCTTATCAATCATGATTTGGATACGACCTTTAGCAATTTCCAATGATTCGATTAAAGTATCATCTTCTGAAATACAGATAGAAGCTTTAGCTTTCATTTCAGCAGTCCAATCTGTAAATGTAAAAGATTGGTCAGATGTTAATGTACCTAAATGTACTTCAATAATTCTTCCTTGGAATACGTTATCTCCACCAAACTGCTTCAACATTTGTTGTTGCGTTGCATGAACCACATCACGGAAATCCATGAAGCTTCTCATTTCACCTTTAAAAGTAACTTTAACAGACTCTGGAATAGGCATTGAAGCTTCGCCAGTAGCAAGTGCTAAGGCAACTGTACCTGAATCAGCACCAAAAGCAATTCCTTTCGACATTCTTGTATGAGAATCTCCTCCAATAGTTATAGCCCAATCATCTACAACTAAATCGTTTAGCACTTTATGTATCACATCAGTCATTGCATTATACTTTCCTTTAGGATCACGAGCAGTAATCAAACCAAAATCATTCATAAAACTCATTAACCTTGGAATGTTAGCTTTAGACTTGTCATCCCAAACTGAAGCTGTGTGACAACCTGACTGGTAGGCACCATCAACAATTGGAGATATTACTGTAGCAGCCATCATTTCCAATTCTTGAGAAGTCATTAAACCTGTTGTGTCTTGAGATCCAACAATGTTTACCTCTACTCGAACATCAGAACCAGCATGTAATATTGCTCCTGGAGTTGAACCAACAGCGTTTTTATTAAATATTTTTTCTACTGCAGTCAAACCTTGTCCCTCAATAGAAATTTCTTTTGATGGAGCAAATACAGGCGGTACATCAATCCCTAATGTTTTAGAAGCAAAAGTTTGCAATTTCTTACCAAATACAATAGCATAAGACCCTCCAGCTTTTATAAATTCAGCTTTTTGAGGTGTTAATGAAGCTGAAATGTCCATTAACTCTTTATCTCCGTTATATAATTTCTTCTTTTTAGTATTCACAGTAAGAACAGTTCCAGTAGCTACAGAATATGCTTCTTCAAGAATGGGTTCTCCCGCTTCATTTCTTAGAGTATTTCCCTCTTCATCTTTCTTTTTTAACCAGTTTTGAAGATCAATCCCAATACCACCTGTTACACTAACAGTTGTCAAAAAAATCGGAGAAATACCGTTTGTTCCTGCAATAATTGGCGCAATATTTATGAATGGAACATAAGGGCTAGCTTTTTTACCAGTCCATAACGCTACGTTGTTTACACCTGACATTCTAGAAGACCCAACTCCCATTGTACCTTTATCCGCAATTAGCATCACTCTTTTGTCAGGATGCCCTTTTTGCAAAGCTATCAATTCATTTTGTTGGTCTTTGTTGTGCTCAAATAAACACTGACCATGCAATTCTCTATCAGATCGTGAGTGCGCATCACCACCTGGCGAAAGTAAATCTGTAGAAATATCTCCAATACCTGCAACAAAAGTTACAACTTCAATTTCCTCTTCAATATCCGGAAGTTTAGTGAAAAACTCAGCCTTTGAGTAACTCTCCAAAAGTTCTTTGGCAATAGTGTTTCCTCTTTTAAATGCTTCCTCTAAACGAGCTGTATCAGCCTCATAAAGAAAAACCTGTGTCTTTAAAACAGTAGCAGCCTGTTTTGCTAAAGCGGCATCAGTACCCAAAGCTAAACCTAATAATACATCAACCGAAGGCCCTCCCTTCATATGAGACAATTGCTCAAAAGCAGAAGTAGGTGTAATTTCTTTCAATACTGATTCACCTAAAATAATTTCTTTTAAAAAATTGGCTTTTACACCTGCAGCACTAGTGGTTCCAGGCAAGACATTATAGATGAAAAAGAGAAGAGAATCCTCTCTATCCTCATTATTTAAATCTTTAATTTGATAAATTATTTCGGTTAGTAATTCAGCACCATCAATTGGTTTCGGATGAAGTCCTTGACCTTTTCGATCTTCGATCTCCTTAATGTAACTTTCATACATACTCATAATATATTGTTGTTTAGTTTTTGGCGATTAATTTTAGTGCTTAGGCTTATCCAAAAACCATAAACAAAACGCTATTCACTAAAAATGTTATTAAAAAACAGTTTATCATGGATAATTTCTCTTACCACCCTCACATTTATCCCAATTAGGATATCCCAACTTACTGTATTGAAATGTAAAGATAACCATTACATTTTTTTATTCAAAGTTTCAATACCACATTTTAGGTATTAAACCTATTTATACTGATTCTAAATTACTTTCTTAAAAAACCAAATCAGCATTCATGAAAAATGAAAATAACTCAGTCCAAATTTTGGAGCTTCCCTTCGATCGGCCTGTTCTGCATATTATCGATAAAAAAAATCGAGAGATATCGCTACCATCCTTAAGCCAAAAAAGATTCATCAGATGACTTTAAGCCATCCGATGAATCTGAGATAAACAGCTTTTGCTCATTTCGTAAAACATATTCAGAATGACATCTTACTTAGTGTCCATTTTTCTTAATTTTGTCATTCAAAATAATTGAAAAGATGTACAGATCACATACCAACGGAGAATTAAGAATAGAAAATATTGACAAAGAAATTACCCTCTGTGGGTGGGTTCAAAAATCGAGAGATTTAGGAGCTATGACTTTTGTTGATTTGAGAGATAGATATGGTATTACTCAATTACTTTTTGGAGAAGAACATACTGATGCTGCCAAATCTTTAGGCCGTGAAGATGTTATTCAAATTAAAGGAACTGTAATTGAGCGTGAAAGCAAAAATAAAAAAATTCCTACTGGAGAGATAGAAATTGCGGTTACTGAACTAACTGTTTTGAACAAAAGCAAAACGCCTCCTTTCACTATTGAAGATGAAACTGATGGTGGTGAAGAATTAAGAATGCAATACCGTTATTTGGATTTAAGAAGAAAACCATTACAGGATGCATTAAAATTAAGACATAAACTTTCTATTGAAATTAGAAAGTATTTAGATAGTATTGATTTCTTTGAAATTGAAACACCTTACTTAATTAAATCTACTCCAGAAGGAGCTAGAGATTTTGTGGTTCCAAGTAGAATGAACCCAAACCAGTTTTATGCTTTACCTCAATCTCCACAAACATTTAAGCAATTGTTGATGGTTGGTGGTTTTGATAAATACTACCAAATTGTACGTTGTTTTAGAGATGAAGATTTAAGAGCAGATCGTCAACCAGAATTTACGCAAATTGATTGTGAAATGGCGTTTATTGAACAAGAGGATATCTTAAACACTTTTGAAGGAATGGTTGATTATCTTTTCAAAAAAGTAAAAGGAATTGAGTTAAAATCTTTTCCTAGAATGGATTATGCAAAAGCAATGGAGCAATATGGTTCTGATAAACCAGATATTCGTTTCGAAATGACCTTCAACTATATTAACGTAGTTGCTCAAAACAAAGGTTTTCAAATTTTTGATGACGCAGAAAGCGTAATTGCTATTGTTGCAGAAGATTGTTCTACATATACTAGAAAAGAATTAGACAAATTAGTTGATCTTGTAAAGCGACCACAAGTTGGAGCTAAAGGGTTAATTTATGTAAAATGTAATGAAGATGGAACATTCAAATCTTCAGTAGATAAGTTTTACAACCAAGAAGATTTAAAAGCTTGGGCAGATAAATGTAATGCAAAAGCAGGAGATTTAATTCTTGTTTTATCAGGAGATAAAGCAACAACTCAAACACAAATGAACGTTTTACGTTTACATTTAGGAGATGAGTTAGGTTTAAGAAATCCAAACGAATACGCTCCTTTATGGGTATATGATTTCCCTTTATTGGAATGGGATGAAGATTCTAAAAGATATCACGCAATGCATCATCCATTTACTTCTCCTAAAGAAGAGGATATGCATTTATTAGATTCTGCACCAGGTGAAGTTAGAGCTAACTCCTACGATTTAGTAATGAATGGAACTGAAATTGGTGGTGGATCAATTAGAATACACGACAAAGCAACACAAGCTTTAATGTTAAAGCACTTAGGGTTCTCTGAAGATGAAGCCAAGGCTCAATTCGGTTTTTTAATGGACGCTTTTGAATATGGGGCTCCTCCACACGGTGGAATTGCTTTAGGATTTGATAGACTTTGTGCATTATTTGGTGGCCAAGAAACAATTAGAGATTTTATTGCTTTTCCTAAAAATAATAGCGGTAGAGATGTAATGATAGATTCTCCTTCACCTATTAGTCCTGAGCAATTGAATGAGTTAAACATTAATTTACAAGAGAAGAAAGAAGCTTAGTCTATTTGCAGAATAATGAATGTCAGTTTTTTATAATTGATTTTCTCATAAATTTGCATTTCAATTGGTAAATATGAAGGAGAAAAAGGTCGCTTTATTTAACAAACTCGGTAGAGAAGAACTCGAAGAGAAACTAGACAACGAATCTTTTAAAAGAATTACTGTTTCTTTATATAGATACGTTGACATCAAAAACCCTGATTTTTTTAGAGATATTCTTTATGCTTCATGGGTAGAACTTGGCATTAAAGGAAGAATTTATCTTGCAAAAGAAGGAATAAATGCACAATTTTCTTGTCCAGAAGACAACTGGGAAGCATTCACAAAATCGCTTGAGGATTTTGATTACTTAAAAAATGTTCCTTTAAAAATTGCTGTTGAAGATGATGGTAAATCATTCATTAAACTAACCATTAAAGTTAGACACAAGATCTTAGCTGACGGAATGGATGACGGAAGCTATAATACCGCCAATGTTGGAACACATTTAACAGCTGCAGAATGGAATAAATACATGGCAGACCCTAATACAATTGTTGTTGATGTTAGAAATCATTACGAAAATGAAATTGGACATTTTAAAGGCGCTATCTGTACCGCATCGGATACTTTTAAGGAGGACTTGCCAAAAATATATAACACACTAAAAGGCAAAGAAGATCAAAAAATACTGCTCTATTGTACAGGCGGAATAAGGTGCGAGAAGACAAGTGCATTTTTAAAACATGAAGGTTTTGAAGATGTAAATCAATTGCATGGAGGTATTATTGATTATGCCAGACAAATTGAAGCTCAAGGATTAGATAATAATTTTATTGGAAAAAACTTTGTCTTTGATGAAAGACGAGGGGAAAGAATTTCTGAGGATGTAATAAGTTCATGCCATCAATGTGGCGAAGCTTGTGACGAACATACTAACTGTGATTATTTAGATTGTAACTTACTATTCATTCAATGTGAAAAATGTAAAACAAAATATAACCACTTCTGCTCTATCGAATGTTCTGACAATTCTAAACTGTCACCAGACGAGCAAAAGGGACTTAGGAAGCAAAGAGATAAAGAAGGTCTAAAAGAATATTCAAAAAGTTTAAGACCCAAAATAAAAAGATTAGAATAAAAACTAATTTCGATTAATATTCAGCACATAAAAACATATTAATTTTGCTCTAAAAAAATAATTCCTACAGTAAAAATATAATCCTTCAACCATATAATTAACGTCAATTTGATACTGTATTCATTGGCGGCCTTAATTTATTTTTTTAAAGAAAAAAAATTATTTCAACAAGTAGTTTAATGTTCAGTTTTGTATTTTTGTAAGGAATAAGGAAATTTAGTATGGAAGGAAGAGTTTTAGTAATTGGTTCATCTGGTCAAATTGGAACAGAGTTAGTTGAAGAATTAAGAAAGTTACATGGTAATGATAATGTAATTGCATCTGACATTAGAGATCCACAGGTTGCACAAGATGGCCCTTTTGAAAAACTTGATATTCTTAATAAAATTCAACTATCCGATATTGTTGAACAGTATGATATTAAAGAAGTTTATTTACTTGCAGCGATGCTTTCTGCAACTGCAGAAAAAAATCCAGCTTTTGGATGGGAGCTAAATATGAATAGTTTATTCAACGTTCTCAATTTAGCTAAAGATGGGATTATTGACAAAATATTTTGGCCAAGTTCTATTGCCGTTTTCGGTCCTACTACTCCACAAGAAAACACTCCTCAATATACAGTAATGGAGCCTTCTACTGTTTATGGAATTAGCAAACAAGCAGGAGAAAGATGGTGTGAATATTATCACAAACAGTTTGGAGTAGATGTGAGAAGCATCAGATATCCTGGATTAATTGGTTATAAATCTAAACCAGGTGGTGGCACAACAGATTATGCTGTTGATATTTTTCACAAAGCCTTAGAAGAAAAATCTTTTAATTGTTTCTTATCCGCAAATACAACCTTACCCATGATGTACATGAGTGATGCAATAAAAGCAACAATTAATATTATGAAAGCTGATAGCTCTGATATAAAAATCAGATCTAGCTATAATGTTTCTGGAATGAGTTTTTCTCCTACTCAAATTGCAGATGAAATAAGAAAATCAATCCCTGAATTTGAAATCTCATATACTCCAGATTATAGACAAGAAATAGCTGATAGCTGGCCAAAATCAATAAATGATACTTCTGCAAAGGAAGATTGGAATTGGACTCCAGATTTTGATTTAACCACACTAACAAACATTATGTTAGAAAATATTTCTTGAAATGCATATCAATAGATAATTGGAGCCTTTATAAACACACAATCGTATTCTAATAAGATTTATCAGCTTAATACTATATTTCTTCTAAAAAATTAAAAGAGTACTGTTATATTGTATACTTTTAGTTCTTTAATAAGGGTAAAACATAAAATGAAAAGAATATCTCACATCTTTATTCCAATTTTTATTTGCTTCACAACATTTAGTGTTGCAGCACAATCTGTGCCTATAATAAATGAAGAAACTGGTGACCCTATTAATTTGGTTGATGAAAATAATCTAAAACAGGGGTTTTGGAAAATTTTCGGAAGAATGAGACAAACTCCGAATTACGATCCAACCCAAATTATTGAACAAGGAAATTTCCAAAATAGTAAAAAACAAGGGCTTTGGACTAAATTTTTCCCAACAGGAAAAACTGAAAGTGAAATAGAATACAAAAACAGCCGCCCAAACGGCTCTTATAAAACGTATTACGAAAATGGTCAGATTCAAGAAGAAGGAGCTTGGAAAAACAATCGTAACACGAATGATTATAAGAGATATTACGAAAATGGTCAAGTTTCACAACAATTTGCTTTTAACACTTCAGGTAAAAGAGATGGAAAACAAGTCTATTTCTACGAAAATGGACAAGTAATGATTGAAGCTGATATTGAAGCTGGAAAAGAAAAATCTGTAAAAGAGTTTTATGAAGATGGATCTATTAAAGCAAAAAAAGCTTTTATTGATGGTGAAATTGATGTAATTAACACTAAACTACACGAACCAACAACCCCAGTTAAAGATAGAGATGCTGAAGAACTAAAGAAATCACCTATTGAAATTGTTAAAGTAAATGAAACTGAAAAAGTTAATTCAGGCAGTTTCACAGGTGACGGAATCCATAAAATGTACAGCATAAATAGGCAAATCTCTAAAGATGGGTTTTTTAAAGAATACCGTTTAATGGATGGAAAGTGGTACATATACAACAGTGATGGGATTCTAAAACAAATAAAACAATTTAAGGACGGAAGGTATATTGGTGATGCACCACTTCCTAAACAATAAAAAGATTAACCTTTAAAAACCCAGTTTTAAAAACTTAAAACTGGGTTTTTTATTACCCAATAATACCCTATTTTTGCTATCTAAACAACACTTAAGCATGCTTAAAGAAAACGCATTACACATCTACAACAGCTTGTCAAGAGAAAAGCAATTATTCGAACCTATGAACCCTCCTTTCGTAGGCCTATATGTATGTGGGCCAACTGTTTATAGTGATGTTCACTTAGGAAATGTTAGGTCCTTTTTAACTTTTGATTTAGTCTATCGATACTTAACCTTTTTAGGTTATAATGTAAGATATGTACGAAACATTACTGATGTAGGCCACTTAATAGATGATAGTGATACTGGTGATGACAAAATAGAAAAAAGAGCTCGATTGGAGAAAATTGAACCGATGGAAATCGTTCAGAAATATACCAACGGATTCCATAACACCGTAAATTTATTCAATTTACTCCCTCCAAGCATTGAACCAACAGCTACTAGCCACATTGTTGAACAGATTGAAATGGTTCAAAAAATCATTAAAAATGGTTTAGCTTATGAAGTAAATGGTTCTGTTTATTTTAATGTAAAAAAGTATTCAGAAAAACATAATTATGGTGAATTATCTGGAAGAAAACTAGACGAACTCCTAGAGCAAACAAGAGATAATCTTGAAGGAGGAAACGAGAAAAAATTCTTTGCTGACTTTGCTATTTGGAAAAAAGCTTCTGCAGAAACAATCATGAAATGGGATTCTCCTTGGGGAATTGGTGTTCCTGGATGGCATTTAGAATGCTCTGTCATGAGTACTAAATATTTAGGAAAAGAATTTGATATTCATGGAGGCGGAATGGACTTGAAATTTCCTCATCACGAATGTGAAATTGCTCAATCATTTGGTGCAGATGGTTTAAGCCCTGTAAAATACTGGATGCATGGAAATATGCTGACAGTTAACGGCACTAAGATGAGTAAGTCTTTAGGCAATTCATTTTTACCTGAAGAGTTAATTTCTGGAGATCATCCTTTATTGGAAAAAGGGTATTCAGCAATGACCGTTCGGTTTTTCTTTTTACAAGCCAACTATAAAAGCACTGTAGATTTCTCAAATGACGCGTTACAAGGTGCAGAAAAAGGTTTTATTAAATTGATGAATGCTCTTGAAACGTTATCAAAGTTAACTTCTTCTGAAAAATCGAGTATTGACATAAACACTCTTATTACAAACTGTAATGATAGTATGAATGATGATTTTAATACCCCAATGACAATTGCTCATTTGTTTGATGGTGTTAAAATGATTAACTCTGTTAACGATGGTAAAGCAACTATTTCTCTTTCAAATTTAGAAAAGCTACAACAACATTACAACACCTTTGTTTTTGAGATATTAGGGTTAGTTAAACCAAACACTAGTTCATCAAATGATGAATTACCAAGTGAACTAATGAATATTATTATTGAACTGCGTAAAAAGTCTAAAGAAAATAAAGATTGGGGTACAGCCGATTTAATTCGTGATGAATTAAGTAAACTTAACATATCAATTAAAGACAGTAAAGACTCCTCGACTTGGAGCCATGAAACAGGCAATACCTGAACTAATTATTTGAGATAGATAAAACTTCCAATCTGTTGTTTTTTTTATAAAATAGCACCAACGTATACCTATGAAAGATAAACTATTATTAAGTCTAATTTTATTGCTAATTATTAGTTGCCGAACAGACGAGCCGCAAAGAAAAGTGGCAATAAAGAAGGTCGAACATACAATACCTCAACCCAAAATTGAAAAGCCAGTTTTTGATGCTGATTCAGCTTATAGCTATGTAAAAGCACAAGTTGATTTTGGCCCTAGATACCCCAACAACGAAGCGCATGGAAAATGTGCAAAATACCTAGAAAACAAACTTAAATCTTTTGGATTAGAAGCTAGCATTCAACTAGGTAAGGCTTTAACTTTTAACAATAAAAACATAACTATTAAAAACATTATCGGGGAGTACAATCCCGATGCTGAAAAAAGAATTCTGCTTTTTGCACATTGGGATACACGACCATTTGCAGACCAGGACACCAAAGACATGACCAAGCCAATTTTAGGTGCTAATGATGGCGGAAGTGGTGTTGGGGTTCTCTTAGAAGTTGCTAGACAACTAGCGCTTACTAAACCCAATATTGGTGTCGATATTATATTTTTTGATGCTGAAGATTATGGCCAACCATCTGGAATGGCTTCTAATGAATATAGCTCAAAATCTTGGTGCTTAGGTTCACAATACTGGTCTAAAAACCCTCACAAAAAGAATTACAAAGCCAAATATGGAATTTTATTAGACATGGTTGGAGCTACAAACCCTCAATTCTTGCAAGAGGCTTTTTCCACCCAATATGCTCCACTGATCATTGAAAAAATATGGGGCAATGCCAAGAAGTTAGGTTACAATAACTATTTCCTAAATCAACAAACAAGTTACATTACTGATGACCATAAATTTGTAAATGAAATTGCCAATATCCCAAGTATTGATATTATTCACTATGAAAATAATAGAGGAAGTTTTCATCCAACCTGGCATACGCACCACGACAATATGAATATAATTGATAAAAAATCACTAGCTGTAGTTGGTGAAGTCCTTTTATACACTATATACCATGAATAATAGTTATTTCTTGTCAAAGTAAAATATTGTTATGATATTTAACATTAATACCATATATTTGTCTTAATAATAACTTAAACTTAACAAAATGAGAAAATTATTTACACTACTAATTGTAGCAAGCATGTTTGGAATAGTTGCTTGTGGACCATCTGCAGAAGAGAATGCAGCTGATGCAGCTGATGCTGATGCTATGGCTAACGAAATGTTTGAAGCTGCAGAAGATGCAATGGAAGAGGTAGTTGCTGAAGAGGTAGTTGCTGAAGAAGTAGTTGCTGAAGAAGTAGTTGCTGAAGAAGGTGAAGAACACGTTCACGTTGAAGGTGAAGAACACACACATTAAAATAAATAATAACCTAACCTAATAAAATAAATACGATGAAGAAATTTTTAACAATGTTGATGGTTGCAAGTCTTTTCGGACTAGTTGCTTGTGGAGAATCTACTGAAGAAGTAGTTGCTGAAGAAGTAGTTGCTGAAGAAGTAGTTGCTGAAGAAGTAGTTGCTGAAGAAGTAGTTGCTGAAGAAGTAGTTGCTGAAGAAGAAGTAGTTGCTGAAGAAGAAGTAGTTGCTGAAGAAGTAGATGCTGAAGAAGAAGTAGTTGCTGAAGAAGAAGCTGCTCACTAATCAATCGATTATACAATATAAAAAAGGGTTCAACAATGTTGAACCCTTTTTTTATGCTTATATTTTTAAACTACCTCTGCAACAACAAAAGTACTCCCCCCTATAAATATTAAATCGTTCCCTAGAGCATTAGATTTTGAAGCAGAGAAAGCAATTTCAACACTATCGTAGGCTATTCCATTCAATCCTTTTTGTTCAGCTACTATCATTAGCTCGTCCACTGGTATTGCTCTTGGTATTTTAGCCGCACAAAAATAATAAAGCGCATCTTTAGGCAACAGCTCCAATACTTTATCTATTGACTTATCATTAACAGCTCCAAATATAAAATGTAACTTATTATAGTCTGTGTTTTTTATTTGATCAACCAATTCCTTTACGCCTTCTTCATTATGTCCAGTATCACAAATTGTTAATGGGCTTTCTGATAACACTTGCCACCTCCCTAATAATCCAGTATTCTTTACAACATTTTGTAATCCAATCTCAATATTATTTTTAGAAATACGCCAGCCTTTATCAATTAAACAATTAGATGTCGCTAAACACGTCTTAACATTTTTCTGCTGGTAAACACCCTTTAAATCTGTCTGAAGCGTTTTTTTAATTAACGCATCAGCAAACTGAATTGGACTTTTTCCTTGCTCCGCTTTATTTTGAAAAATAGCTTTTGTTTCTTTTTGATTTTCTCCAATTACCACAGGAACATTTGGCTTAATTATTCCAGCCTTTTCAAGAGCTATCCTCCCTAAGGTATCTCCTAAAAACTGGGTATGATCTATTCCAATATTTGTAATTACCGAAACTTCAGGCGTTACAACATTAGTTGAATCTAATCTACCTCCTAAACCAGTTTCAATAATAGCTATATCTACTTTTTGAGTTGCAAAGTAATCAAACGCTAATCCGACTGTCCATTCAAAAAATGAAAGATTCATTTTTTCAAAGTCGGATTTGTATTTTTCAACAAATGAAATCACTTCTTTTTCAGCAATCATTTCACCATTAATTTTAACACGCTCTCTAAAGTCTTTTAAATGAGGAGAAGTATATAGTCCAACTTTGTAGCCAGCCTCTTGTAAAATAGATGCTAGCATGTGAGATGTAGATCCCTTTCCGTTGGTTCCAGCGACATGCACTGACTTAAATTTATTTTCTGGATTATTCAACAACTTACAAAGGTCATAGGTGTTTGTTAAATCTACTTTATAGGCTGCTTTTCCGACACGTTGATACATGGGTAATTGTGCAAAAAGGTAGTCTAAGGTTTTTTGGTAGTTCATTATTGATTTTTTATACTTCGCAACTTTTGTTAACACAAAAAATGCTTAGTGAACAAATCAGTTGAGGATAAAAACAAAAGTCATTGTCCCTTTTTGATCGAATGGAGCATTAGCAACAGACTTAAATTTAGCTTTAAAAGCGGCTTCCTCAGCCTGTTTTTGTAAAATAGGATTTGTAGTTGTAGAACCTCTTGCTCCAGCTTTTGCTTTTGTTACCTCCCCACTTTTGTTTACCCAAATATCAACAACAACTGTCCCATCTTTTTGAGTAGGATTTTTAGGTTTCTTAAAACTTACCTTTCCTCTTCCTCCTAAACTGTAACCTATACTATTTCCTGCAGGACTAGTTCCGTGTGTATTTCGATTTCCATCAGGATCGCCTTGGTTTCCTGGATTTCCAGAATCACCTTGATTACCATCTTCGGAACTACTGCTAGCATTTGCTGTATTTAATGCATCCATTAAACTTTGACTAGCCGATTGTACTTCTTGTACTGTTTCTTCTGCTTTTGTTTCTGATGAGTTTATTACTGACACATCTGTATTATCTTGAGTTAAAACTTTTGCCTCAGCTGCACTTTCACTTGTGTTTTCTGATGGGGTTACATTTTCTGAAGGTGAACTTGCAGCTTCTTCAGCTTCAACCTCTCCAGAACCTTCAGAACTTGTTCCAAAATTAATCATCATAGAGCCTTCATTCGGCTCAGGTGGATCTTGGTAAGTCATCCCAAAAAAAAGAAACATCAATAATAATAATAATAGGTGAACTAGAATAGTTCCTATTAATCCTGATCTGCTATTCTTATTTTGTAAGATTTCCATTTTCACTATAGATGCTTTAATAGAAGCATTTCAATAAAATTAATTTGATGCTGTGGCTAATACTAATTTAAACTTGTTTCGATTCGCAATATCCATAATTACCACAACATTTTCTATTGGCACCGATTTATCGGCATTAAGAATTATGCCCGGATTCTCTTCTCCTTGCATTAAAGCTATAACCTGCGCTTCTATATCTTCCTTACTAACGATGTTATCATTGACGGCATACAATAAATCTTTTGTAATACTAATACTTACCGTTTGAGGTCGTGGAGACATGTGACTTGCATTAGGCAATTCTACATCTAAAGAATTAGGGCTTATTAAAGTTGAAGCTATAATAAAAAAGATAAGCAATAGAAAAACAATATCGGTCATACTCGACATGTTAAAATTTGTTGTCACCTTATTTTTTGATCGAATTGCCATTAGGAGTTCTTTAACGTTTATTTGTAAAATGAATTATTTTTTAACTTGCTAATTCAACTTTAAAGAACTGCTAAACTGCAGGTTCATGTAAAATATCTAAAAACTCCATTGTTCTGGCTTCCATAACAAAAACAATTTTTTCGACTCTTGCCACTAATGTGTTATAACCAACATACGCTATAATACCAACAATAAGACCTGCAACCGTTGTTACCATTGCCGTAAAAATTCCATCAGAAAGTGTTTGTAAATCTACACCACCCCCACCAGCAGCCATCTTATGGAAAACGAGTATCATTCCTATTACTGTACCTAAAAACCCTATCATTGGTGCAGCTCCAGAAATTGTAGCCAAGGTTGAAAGGTTTTTTTCTAACTTGTTTAATTCTAATTTGCCTGTATTTTCAACAGCTGTTCCAATATCACTCAATGGCTTCCCTATTCTAACAACACCTTTTTCTATCATTCGAGCAATTGGCGAATCATTTAATTTACATAATTCTTTAGCAGCATTAATTTTGCCGTCTAAAATATTATCCTTTATCTGATTCATAAAGTTTTCACCTTCTTTACTCGCTTGTTTTATCACTAAAAATCGTTCTACAATAATGTAAACGGCTAATATTGATAAGATTAACAATGTCAACATTATAATTGCTCCTCCTGTTCCACCAGAACTAACCAGTTGCCATACAGTAAGTGTTTTTTCTTCAGGAACGATTACTTCTGCAAGATCTTTTACCGCTGTATTTCCAACAGTTACTTGTAATAAAAAATTCTTTAACATCTTTATGAAATTTAAGTCAATATCAGGCTAAAATACGATTATAGCGACCCTTGAATAAAAAATAGTACTCGAATTGTAAACAGCTAAATGTTAGCTTTTATTATGTAGGAGAGATTTATCCTCTTCTTTTTTTTATCGGAATAAATACATTTTACCAAACCCTTTCTTAAAGTAAGAATCCATACTGCGTGTTTCTCGGAGTTCTATGTCATCATTATTTATTTTTGTAATAACTCTATATAAATAAAGCCCATTTGCTAACCTATCACCATATCTATCTGTACCATCCCAGGCAAAATCAGAAATATTTCTACCAATATGTAAAGTCCCTAATTCCTCTTTATGAACTTCTCTAACCACTCTTCCAGTAATCGTCATAATCTGAATTTTAAAAATATCAGGAATTACAATCCCTGTAAGGGTAAACACAAAACGAGTAGCTGTTGTAAATGGATTCGGATAATTAATGATATTAGTAATAGTGGATCTATTAATTACCTCAAAACCAATTAGATAATCAATGCTTCCTGAATTATTATCTGTTCTATCGGATGCTTGAACTCTTAATTTATAAACACCGTCTACAGGAAAATTCCCTTGGAAAATTATTTTAGAATTATTTTTAGGAAGAGATGCCGGAATAAACTGCATCCGTTCAATACCGTTTGCATAGAAATACATTCGCTCTTCCTTACCATCTGGAGTTGTAATATATACTGAGTAATCAGAAGTATCATTCAATAATAAAAACTGATTTTCATCTGTTAATTCAACAACAATATTGGCTTTGGGCGAAACAATGTCTCCATCTAAAATATGGATTCCATCAAAAGTCACATCCAATAAAGGATTTACATTATCTGATGTAACATAAAATGGTATTTGAGCTAAGTTGTTAAAATGATATTGTTCTGACTGATCATTATTGGGGTTTACTTCAATTAAGAGGATATTCAGTCCAGCCATTCCAAAAGTAGGAAATTTCAATTTTATAATAATAACGCTATCAGCTAGTAATGGCTTTTGCCGAGCGTATGGCAAAACTTGCAAATTGTTATTTCTATCTAAAACAGAGAATGAGATAAGTAAGCTATCCATATCATATCTGCTTATATTTTTTATGGCTATAGAAACAGAAACTTCTCCTCCTTCAGGCAAAGTATCACTAAAAAAGGAAAAATTAATACTTGGCTCTAAAGCTGCTTCAGCTACTCCCTCATAAGTAACTTGCCATCGGTCCAATTGAGGCGGAGTAAAGAGGGAATCATCGGTTATGTATGCGTTTAACTTCAAATAAGGATATACACTCGCATCTATTTGTGTTGTAATTTGAATATCTCCCGAATCTGGAGGCAAGCTAGGAATAATTAGGGTTTCATTACCACTAGCGTCTACTCCATAAACATTAAGTAACGTGCTATCCTTTGTTGTCGGAAATTCTAAAGGATTAACCCTCCATGACAATGAATCCCATCTTGTTGCAGGCCCTAAAATTTGAGAATATATATTTCCATAATTAGCAGATGATGTTAACGTTGTTGACAGCGTTAACATTTTATGATTAACAGAATCTCCAATTACTTCTATAGTTGAACCCACATCCCCAATTTTATTATAAAATAAAAATGGTAAGCTATCCGCAACTGTTGCAAGTTGAGTTGCTCCCATAGTTACTAATTGTGCTTTAAGACTTGCTGAAATTGGCACATACCCTCCAAAATTAATATGTTGCCAAGTCCATATTAGCACATGGTTACCTGCGGGGATACTATCACTTAGCATATTCTCTAAGTCCATCATATTTACAGGATTATTTTGTCTGAAAATAAATAGATGTTCTTGAGCTGAACCTATAAAAGCTGACCAGTTATTCACATGACCGAGAGTTGAATGCTCTACAGCAGACCAAGGTTCTAGAGTTAAAGAATCAATTACAGCAACATGAAAAGAAGCTTGAGATAACCACCCGTTATTACCTTCAGAATTTCCACTTAAAAAGTAACCTATCTGAAACTGATCGCTAGCTGAAGATGCATTTTGAGTCACACCTCGCAATTCTTTAACATCATCTACAAATTCGTATTGTCTTATACCTCTATTATGGCCAACAAATTGAAATTCATCATTTTCAAATTGAAAAAAATGATCTTGTTCCCAACCTTCTTTCCCTTTTATGTATTGAAAAGATCGATTTCGCCATGTATAACCAGTTGAATTAATAGAATCCTTACTAATTCTCCAGAAATAAACAGTGCTATCTGGTAAACTTAAAGGAAGATTTGGCGTCCAAGAAACCACTCCTCCAGGAGAATAGATAGTTGTTTTTTCAAGCATCGGGCTATTAAAATAATCTGTCGTATCAATTTCAAATAGATAATTTTTAGCCGATGCAAAAGGAAACGCTGTAGATGCCTTTAATACAATGTCAGCAGAATCAGGAACAATCATAAATTCATATGGATATATTGGGATTATTTCCCCTGACCGAATATTTAAATCAATCGTAACAGTATTA
>Ga0307998_1000681_pt1 | contig 18959 bp, 19 predicted proteins | sample Davwhametageno37_FD_203147 | JGI IMG/M metagenome (GOLD analysis project Ga0307998, IMG submission 203147) | Marine microbial communities from Davis Island wharf, Antarctic Ocean - #37 | ecosystem: Environmental > Aquatic > Marine > Unclassified | place: Antarctic Ocean: Davis Island wharf... | reverse complement strand
GATCTTGGTCTTTTATGATTTATTCATTGCCCGTGTATTTTCTACGTCTATGCTTAGATACACCTCTTTTAGACCACTTCACTCTTTTAAATATGATTAATTTAATCATATTTAAAAAATAAACATTAGATATCATATTTAAAAAAATAAACATTAGATATCATAGTATGGACAACGTGAGCAACGTAAGCAACGTAAGCAACGTAAGCAACGAAATATATAGTCTAAAAGAACGAGTGACATACCTTGAGGACCAACTGAAAGAAAATATTAGAAATTTAATCGTATCAAATGAAAAGGTTCGAAATCTACAGGTTTCAGAATTTAGATTAGAAGAAGATATAATTTATCTTACGGCTCTGATAAATGATAAATCATTCAAACCCGTGGATCATCTTATGAGCAAGTGATAGGGTAGGGTTATCGATTACCGCTTTTACTTTTACATATTCTTCAAAAGTAAATATATCATTTTCATATCCATATTTTATAACTAGTTGTTTACATGCTCTACAGCAATATGTTGATTTGATTTTACCCGTTTTGGTCCATCTCCAAATAAATATCTGAAGATGCTTGCTTTTTGATTTCCTACAGAATTCGATCGATTGCTGTTCAGCATGAACAGAAGCTCGATTATAATTTAATCCACACGGTCTCGATGACCCCGACGAGACTACTGTTTTTCTTTTTTTGTCGTAGATCCAAAAATTAACGGCAGCTCCGCAACTACGATGAGAAAATAGATTATCACGATTTTTAGGATATTGTTTTAATGATATTTCAGGGAATTCCAATGATGTTGTTTCACGAGTCATTTCACGAGTCATTTCACGAGTCATTTCACGAGTCATTTCACAAGGATGTTTCACAATGATATTTCATTAATGAGATAGTTTATAAGAAACATAATTCGATTAAATCAAATTTTATTCAAATGATAATACATATTCTTTATCTTGTTTAGCAGATGGACTTTTCAGATAATCTTCATCTGAATATAAGAGTCTGTATGTCATTGTTTTTTTACCTTTGATAGATTTTTCCATACCGATACATTTATAATGATGAATCTTAATAAATTGTCTCAAGATTGTTATACTTTTCTTTTCATTCAGGTCAGTCAAATATTTAATACTTTTACATGGTAAATAATATTCTTTTAATTCATCTCTTAACTCGGTTAATTTTTGTACGGTATCGACATCAATCATATGTTCTTTAGTAAAAAAACGAACATCTTCTATATCATCCAAACCAAATGCGGCAAGTATAGACTGAATTATTTGTAAATCAGGTATATTTTTAAATAATTGATTTTTCACCATTCACTTTACTTATATTAATAAAATGATTTTTAAATAATAACTAATAGCAAATTATAAATCATCGTGATGAGAAGTTTAAATGAGATCTGATTTTTATAGTGAACAGATCATTGATGGATATGGTATATTTCCATAGCAGTGCCATCCTAGATGTATTTCCGGTTCTTCTTTGAATCCGAACTTTTCATAGAACTTGATAAGACCGAGTTGAGAAGATCTACCTTTCTTATACCAGAAACCGCCGTATTCTGTTGCTAACGGATCATCTGATACATATTGAGGTTCTAGATCGATAATATCTCCTCGACATCTGTGAAGATAATTAGAGACGTAATGTCGAATATACTCTTTAGCCACATTATAGTAGGGTCGGTCATCAATTGGTTTGCGCATCGTCTTTCTCCAAAACTCATGGGTTATGATATCGATGACTTCTTCTGAAGGATACTCAGACTCTTCGGACTCTTCTTCAGACTCTTCAGACTCTTCAGACTCTTCTTCCGACTCTATATCGACACCGGACCATTCATTCGCGACTTCGAGTATAACATCAGTATATCCCTTGTTATTCGATTGGTCTAAGAAATTATTCATAAGTTCAGAACCGATGCCCTTCTTATCGGAGAAGACCGACGAGCAGATGAGAGACAGAGAGATTAGCTTACTATGAGAGGGAATAAGTGAGTTATTCACTTCCTCAGCGATCAAGAACCCGTGAATACGATTCATAGGATTGTCGTAAGAGTATCTATGTTTGATCTTCCGTCTTCTTTGTTGACCCGCTTTCCTCAGACTTTTTGAAGTATTTCGACTTGTTTTTCGTAAAGGACCTGTATCCACAAGGCATATGATAAGTGTATCACCCTCTTCCCCTGCCCCTTCCTCTTCCTCTTCTTGACTGACGTTATCAAAGAAGTCTGAGTCGTAGTAATCCTCTAGTTCCAGAGAGAAGTAGCATATGAACTCTCTCAGGGACATGTGATTTAATTCCTTAATTCCGTTCATTAAGAACGTAATGGGTGATTTGATTAATGGGTGATTTGGTTATAAATATGATATTTCAAAGATAAAATCAAATTTATTTAAAATCAGTTTAATATTTAAAATATAAGTAGTATTAATAATAAATGAGTGACGGATTAGAACCAGAACCTTATTATGAAGATAAAGACGATGCTAAAATTAAATTAGATAATATAAAACGTCTTGATGTATGGCAAATAATTGAGACATTTTTCAGAGATAATCCGAATTATAAATCTCAGCATCAGGTTGATTCGTTTAATGAATTCATCTATTCGAAAACGAATGGTATAGAATATATTGTAAAAAGAGAAAATCCGCAGATAATTTATAAAGATGCAATTGATATTGACAAGGGTAATTATAGATATCAGATAAATATTCATTATGGTGAAACCTTAAATGAAGACGGTTCGGTTAATGATAAAATTATTGATAATTTATTTGTATCGTCTCCTACAGAATATGTAGATGGTAAGTCTACTTATATGTATCCGAATATTGCTCGATTAAAAGAGTATACGTATGCTTCTTCAGTCTATTGTAATATCGGAGTTATTTTTAAAGATAATTCTACTGAAGAGATCACAATAAAGAATTTTGAGAAAGTAAATATTGGATTAATGCCTATCATGGTAAAATCTAAATTATGTATTTTAGATGGTCTAGATGATTCTAGATTAAATGAATTAGGTGAATGTCCTTATGATAAAGGTGGGTATTTTATTATTAAGGGTAAAGAGAAGATTATATTATCACAGGAGAAGAAGATTAATAATATTTTGTATATCAATTCTCAAAACGATGATATTATCCCTCTTCAGTCGATTCTAACTAGTGTTTCGAAAGAAGGATTTCAATCATCAAGAACAAATGCTGTCGCATTTAATCGTATCATAGTTAAATATGACCCTGTAAATGATGATATGGCTCTAACGTCTAAATTCCATGTATATCGTCTTACTGTTCGAATATTAGGTTTTGATATAGTTGTTCCTTTATTTATTTTATTCAGAGCTCTAGGTATTACATCGGATAAAGATATTTTATCTCTAATTATGTATGAGAATGATTCTAAAGAGTTAAAAAAATATTTACTAGAAGAACTAACTCCATCAATAAAAGATTCTCATCCGATTTACACTCGTAAAACCGCTATGAAATTATTAGCGTTGAATACGAAGGGTAAAGAAATAATTAATGTGATTGATATTTTAGCGAATAACTTTATGCCGAATTATACTTCAGATAATGAAAAGGGATATATGTTAGGATACTCTGTAAGGAAATTAATCCTAACTAAATTGGGAGCTATTAATGAAACCGACAGAGATTCCTATTCTGCGAAAAGAATAGATACGGCTGGTTCCTTATTATTAGAATTACATCGAGAGTTATGGGGTGTTTTTCAGAAAAATGTATCATTAAAAATAGACAATGATTTTAAGTTTCACTTTAAGGATTATGGAAATGATATTAAGAATTTAATAAATCCGGATAATGTAAAAAAGGTGTTTAATCCAAGGACGATGGATAATATTGTAAAATCATTTGGTTCTATTTTCGGTACAAAATTATCGGGTAAACAGGGAATAGTTCAGGATTTAAATAGAAACGCGATGTTGGGAACTTTATCTCATACACGACGTATTTCCAATCCGTTGCCATCGGGATCTAAATCAATAGGTCCTCGTAAATTACATAATTCTCAATGGGGATTTGTATGTCCTTCTGAGTCACCCGACGGTGGCAATGTAGGAATTATAAATCATTTGTCAATATCAACAAAGATATCATTTAATGTTTCATCATTAAATATTAACGATGCGTTAATTGACAATGGGTTACTCAGTTTAGATGATCTTACTAAATATGAATTACATGAAGATTGTAAAGTATTTCTCAATGGAAAGTGGATTGGTGTTCATAAAGACCCGGAATTTTTATATAAGATAATGAGATTATTAAAACTAAATAGTATTATTCATTTATATACAGGTATTTATTGGAATACCCAATTAAATGAAATATATGTATTTTGTGATAATGGTAGATTATTAAGACCCGTATTCGTATTAAGAAGAATGGGTTCTCTGATATCGAATCAATTAATAGAGGGTGATTTTCAGAAGATGAATACATGGAATCACTTGATTAGAGGTGAACATATGTATAAAATTAATTCAGAAATGTCTGTGTATGATGAAAGTTATTATCGCGAAGAATTTATGGATATAAAGATGAAATATCCTGATTATATTTCATATTTAACTGATAATCAAGCTCAAATAGAGTATATAGATCCTCTAGAGACAGAAGGTTTCTTTATAGGAAAAGGAATTTATTCCTTAGATAAAGAGTATTCTCATTGTGAAATTCATCCCTCATTAATTTTATCGGCGGTCACCGTGAATATCCCTTTCCCAGAACATAGTCAATATCCAAGAAATGTATTCTCTTGTCAGCAAACAAAGCAAGCGGTAGGTTTATATTCTTCGGCATATAATACAAGATTCGATACTTTCGCTCATATATTGAATTATCCGCAGAAACCACTTGTGACAACCAGATATAAAAAATATACAGATGTAGATAAATTACCCTACGGAGCAAATGCTATTGTAGCAATTGCTTCATATACAGGTTCGAATCAAGAAGATAGTCTTATAGTGAATAAGACGGCAATTGAAAGAGGGTTATTTAATTCATTATATTATCGTAGTTACAGTGATGATGAATCGAATGAAAATGGTAATAAAGTATTCTTCGGTAATCCTGATAATTATACTAATGTAAAAAAGAGTAAAATAGTTAATTTCGATAAATTGGACAAGAATGGTTTCGTAAAAGAAGGATCGTATGTTACTGCGGATGATGCTATTATATCAAAAATAGGTGAGAATTCTATGGGAGATGACGGTCAAACTATACATACTGTTTCGTCTAAATGTATTAAATTTGCTTCTTCGGGTATTGTTGATAAGGTGGTTGTCACTAAAAATTCTGAAAACTTACGATCCGCTAAAGTAAGAATACGAAAAAATAAAATACCGACAGTGGGTGATAAATACGCCTCGAGACCGGGTCAGAAAGGTATGTGCGGTTTAGTTTTAGAACATGAGGAAATGCCCTTTACTAAAGATGGTATTGTTCCCGATATAATTATAAATCCTCACGCCATACCTAGCAGAATGACTATTAATCAGTTATTAGAGAGTGTATTGGGAAAATGCTCAGCGCTCGGTGGATTCCTTGGCGATGCGACCGCCTTTCAGAATAACGATATACAAGATTATGCTGATTTAATGGAAAAGTATAATTATGAAGAATGGGGAAACGAAGTTATGTATAGCGGTATCACCGGAGAACAGCTAAATACTTCTATTTTTATCGGACCGACATATTATCAACGTCTCAAAATTATGGTTGCGGATAAGATGCATAGCAGAGGGACGGGTCCTATGCAGAATTTAATAAGACAGCCGGCGGCAGGTAGATCAAATAATGGTGGTTTAAGAATCGGTGAGATGGAAAGAGACAGTCTCCTTGGTCATGGTTTATCTGATTTTTTAAGAGAGTCTATGATGGAACGATCCGATAAATATGAAGTGAATATAGATAGAAATACAGGTCTGATTTCTAATGAAGAGTCTGAAAATGATACAAAAGTCGCACTACCCTACGCTATGAAGATGCTATTACAAGAGATACAAACGATGAGTATCGCTCCTCGTTTAATCACAAGCGATTCGATTGAAAACCCTCATGTTCATGAGTTTATTGAAAATGGATTCAAAATATAATTGATTTATTTTCTAATGTAATAATATAAATATGACAAGATCACGTTCTAAAATAACTCCGAGAAAGGGCAGAGGTAAAGGTACGAACAGAGGTAAAGGTACGAACAGAGGTAAAGGTACGACCAGAGGTAAAGGTACGACCAGAGGTAAAGGTACGACCAGAGGTAAAGGTACGACCAGAGGTAAAGGTACGACCTTGCCGAATAAGCGGACTAGGCACAAGACTAAGCGCCAGACTAAGAGAAGTCGGTCCCGTAAAGGAGGGTCGCAGTGGATAAATAGACTACACGATATAGTGAGACCGAGAGGTAAACGCCTTAGGGATATACAGAGAGGTAATCAGGCAAGTCATCGAGCTCAGATGAAACTAAATCGGGCTATGGAATACTTTCAGGAGGTCGAGGGACTGAATCGGAACGACGCGCTACGAAAAGCAGAGGAGGAGGCACACGACGGCGCACCAGGATGGGTGCCGCGTTTATCGAGGAGAGCATCTTTAACGAAAAAAAGGATCAAGAATAGATACAGACGCGGTGACACGCGACGCGGTGACACGCGACGCGGTGACACGCGACGCGGTGACACGCGACGCGGTGACACGCGACGCGGTGACACGCGACGCGGTGACACGCAACTGTCTCGCGCACAAATGCTGGCAAATATTCCAGTATATGGCTTAAACGCTGAAGTTGATGATCCCGAGACCGTGCCATTACTTGATGAACGCGAGACCATGCCCGAGACAGAGAACATGCCCGAGACAGAGACCATGCCCGAGACAGAGATCATGCCCGAGACAGAGACCATGCCCGAGACAGAGATCATGCCCGAGACAGAGACAGAGACGCCATTGCTTGATGAAGATATACCCGACCCGGTATCAACCAAATATAGGGTCAGAAAGGGTAATTATGGTGCGAACTACGTCCTCGGAAATCATGATGGGATACGTGTTCATGAACAGTGCGACAAAGATGCCAGGGTCGTCGAGTATATCATGCCTGACGGACAATTCGAAGTTAAGGGTGTGGATAAGGGTAAAGGTCGCACGTGGGGTAATAATATCATACTGGAAAACGGTGAGGTCAAACCACCATCATGGTGTGTTAAAATTAATGAAAAAGGGAACAAATTAAGACCTTCATTAACTAAGAAACTTAAGACTGGTTTCTAGAGAAATTAAATTCACTTGTTTTTATATATATTATGTAAATATAATATACATGGCGCGTAATCGAACCAAATATAGAAAAATGACAAAACAGCTAACTAGGAATAATAGGGGCAGAACTAAGCGCCGGAATAGTAGGAAAGACATGAAAGGCATGGCTGTCAGGAAAGGCATGAATAGTAGGAAAGGCAGGAATAGTAGGAAAGGCAGGAATAGTAGGAAAGGCAGAGTTAATTCATCATCACGGAGACGTGTAAGGCAAGGAGGGGGGTATAATCCGTTTAAATCGGCGCGCAAGTATTTTTCAGCATCAGGGAGAAAAGCACGGTCAAATAAGAGAGAAGAAACTGTGCGGGAATATAATAAACTGAGGAATGAAATACCTCATGTAGGGACTCATGGGGAGAAATGGCAGGCGATGTTACCAGCCAAAGTCCGAGGTCCTTTCTCAGATAGACGACGTAGAAGGAGTATGGATAAAGTTAGGAAGCGGATGGCCAATGTTTTCACAGAACGTAAACCCGATAGTCCAGGTGATGTAGTCGGTATACAACGTGCCGATGTTATAGAAAAAGGACCTGATGGAGAACTCAAACCATTAGTTGTGAATGACGATGACTTCGATTTCTTTGAGGAACAGGCGCAGATGGCCGGCTGGATAAAAGATGACAAAATTTGCCTGGATATCTATAATAAGTATCTTCGGATAAAGGAGTTTAAGTGGTATGACGTCACTAGTGATTCCAATGGCAACGATTCCGGTGAAAATATCATGGATGTTGTGAGCAAGATCGGTGCTGACAACCTCGTGATAAAATCACTAGAAGGAGAATGGACCTGTAGTCAAATCGTGGCAGATAATGTGACATTCAACGGCAACCTTCTGACGAACATTATAGGACACGGTGGCGCCGAGGTTGGTGAAAACCTCGGGTGGCAGCGCTGGACACTCGATGTCGGTGGTGGAATAAGAGAACCCAATTATTGGGTTCAATGGTTATTCGGTCAGGGGGAAGGACCTGACAAACGAACCATCCCATGTGGGAATACTCTAGAGGCAGCGCAGTCGACGGATCGTAAACACCGCGCTGGTCGGGGACCACCAATGATCGGTCTCAACGGTGTGAGTGATAACCAATACAAAAGTGATTCCTACACGCGCATCAGGTCCAGTGAGGTGATAAAGAAGATGAAGAAAGATTATGAAGATGCTGCTTCGGCTGCATCTGAATCAGATGCTGAATCAGATGCTGAATCAGATGCTGCTGAAGCAGAGGCGGTAAGGATTGAAACTGCGGATGGACACATAGAAAAAGAAGCAATAACTAAAGAAATACATGATAAAATATCTTATGTAGAATACTTGAATAGTCTGTCAGGAGAAGATCGTCTGTCAGCACCTAAGATAGAACGGATACTCGACGTGGCACCCACGCTTTCATCATTTCATCTACTGACAACTGAACAACTTAATAAGATAAATAGAGGAGATGAAGCGAATCGTAGATTATATAGAGTGACGAGAAAAGGTCGTGGTAGTCACGGACTAAAGGTTTACGTGGGATGTAGTCGCAATGACGATAAACGGTTAGATGATCGTAGATTGGATATGGATCAATATTTCACGGCGATACCTGCCACGGAAAGTGATGGATGCGAATTGAGCGACCAGGCAATGTGTCCTGATATCGAAGGCGACATCGGTAATTCAGTATGGGTAACGGGTATCACAGCGTATGATAAAAAACCAGATGTGGGTGATCTTATGGAACAGGACCATCTCGGGAAAAAAATGCATTCTCAGTGGGAAACAGACACGGGTGAAGGGTTTACAAAAATACAGACGAATAAAGGAGTTTCGTGGGTCGAAGAGGGAATGTTAGTTGATGATATTGTCGGGAATAAGTGGAATGGGTTGATCATTTCACTTCTAACACGACTTGCGGTTGATTCTGGCGCGGAACTGAATCAGATCCGTGCCGCAGAAAAATCTGATAATCCAGAAGCAGAAATGAGGAAGGTAATATCATCTATTAACTAAATAATATTCATAGTTCAGAACATGGTAAAGAATAAACCAAATAAAATAGTATTTTAAATAGTATATAATATAAATGATTGGTAAGGTGATAAAGTATTATCCTGAATTTGAATCCGGTGATATATTTAATATAGAAAGCAGCGATAATGAGTGGTACTACGGATACTTAGACGGAAACCCTTCGGGGGGTCCGACCCAGATACCTACATATTCTCTGGAGATACAACATCGTTCTAACGAAGAAGTTCGTGGGACTCGTACTAGTAAGGTAAGAAGCGTAGGGAAATTCCTCAAAAAACTTTCGCCCGCCAGACTTGGAGTGAGTTTACAAGGGCGGTACAGGGATTTTCGAAATAAGCGGTCCCAGCGTCGTCGGCGTAATGCTCGCAAAAAGAAAATCGATAAGGAAAGTGCTGAATGGCATAAGAAAATGCAGGTGACGAGAGACAACCAAGATGCGCGAATGACGCGCCTGATCGCCGAAGAGGAAGAGACTAGAAGGAATGGGGGCGATGAACTATACAAGGAAGGCGGGGGTAAAAGAAAGAGAAACACTAGAAAGAGAAACACTAGAAAGAGAAACACTAGAAAGAGAAACACTAGAAAGAGAAAAACTAGAAAAAAGAAATCCAGAAAGATAAAATCAAGGAGACCGTAGTTTAATTATAAATTCATTAATACCTTTTTAAGACCATATAATTTATTAATCGTTTCTAAGTCATTTTTTATACGATATGTATCATAATATAATGTGACATATTTCATATTTAAATCTATAAATTTATAGAGAATTATATCGATTTCTGTCTGAATATTCCAAGAATACTTCTTTAAAATCGATGGCAAAATTTTTGTTTTTAATGATCTAGAATCAGTTATTAATTCATTTTGCCAGAGAATTAATAACTGATTCCATAAAAGAGAAAAGTCATTTGGACCGTCAAACTCTTTAGTCTTTGTCTTACTTACCTTATATTGATTATTATCAAAACGTTTCACAATACAATCATGCGAAAATACGACCATTTAAGGTTATATTTTATAACAAAGATTTTAATATTGTTAAATGAATAGACATTTAGTTGTCCTTTTATGACAGAATGTATAACGGAGTGTTATTTTAATCAAGATATTTTACTCGCATTTATATATATATATATATATATATGGAATCCAAACTTTTCATTCTCATCATAATGTTTTGTATCATTGTATCAATTAGTATCAATGATGTTTTTATTGATAAATCATCTCTGATTGTATTACTATCGACTTGTCTGTTGGGATTTATAACGGTTATTTCTTTATTTTCTAGTAAAGTAAATGAAGTATCTCCGAGAATACCTATATTTCTTTTAGGATCATTCATAGTATCGGTAATAGGATATTCGATTTATCAGTGGCAACAATTAACCGAGGTTGAAACAGGTTCAGGGTGTGGTATATTCCTACCTTATACACAGAAGTATACTGAAGATGGATATCATTTATATAGGGTAATTTACTTAACAACATTAATCGTAATTGTTTCTCTGTTACAGTTCAAAGTTGACGGATCTAATTTCAGTCTGTATGGAGTTAAGTCGTATCACCTTAACTATTTCCTGTACTTGTCTCCTATTATATTACCACTGTTAACCGAAATGGTTGATCTATTAATGAATAAGGTTTTCTACCCCGATGAACAAAAATCGAACCCCGAATCATTATTAGCAAATTTCGTTCTGGGAGATTCTAAAATACCTGAGGATGAATTTAATTTACGCATGATTTGGCCGATAATATTCTATCTTATATTGATGTTTATCACGGTTGATAGTTCATATGGTATCACATCTTTCTGGGGTGCTAAAAACGGGGACTCAGGGAACGCAGCGATAAAAATCGCTATATTCTTTGTTATATTCTTCCCATTTATAATGAGAGTCATTTTCATTCAGGACTGTAGTTTAGATCCATCTAAGAATATTTCTGATGATGATGAAGGTAATACTTGGGATAGAGCATTATGTGCCGTGGAAAAATATGGAGGTATTCAAACAATGTTGTGTGTTTCCTTACTCATAATTTTGATTTACAACATAAATAATCCGATATACAAATTATTGTTTTTCCTAATAATATGCCTCGCTTCTTGGGGATTATCTACAACATATATGTTAACTCTCGTAAAACCTTAAACATGGATTGCTTTTAATAATATTTTCTCTAGTATAGATTTATCAATTTCTTTTTTCTCATTTAAATCATATTGATCAATCAGATGATCAATATGTTTTTCATGATAATCTTTTAATCTCGCAAATAAAACTCGTTTAATTTGTAATACATCTACAACTATTTTTTCTTCTGTATCTGGACCCTTTTTATCTGGACCCTTTGTATCTGGACCCTTTGTATCTGGACCACCTGTATCGTCCCTCTCCTGATCAATATTTCGATCCTTCAGTAAACGAATTTCATCTTTCATATCATCGAAAGTTTGTATAAGACGTTTATTTTCACTTCTTATAAATATAATTTCATTTTTTAGTTTATTAAATTCATCCAAATCTCTCTTCAACGTATTACATTCAGACTCAAGTGAAATAATTTTATCATCCTTTTCATAAATAAGTTTACGTTCTTCTTTTAGTTCTCTTATTTCTTCATTTAATGAATTGATACGAGAATTATTATTCTCAAAGTTTTCTTTATGATTAATAAAGTTATCCTCCAACGGTGAGAATCTATCAGTCATTGAGTTATTTCTTAATGGAATATCTGAGTTTTTATTTTGATATGCTGCTCTTGATAAATCATTTCTATCATTTAATGATGTTAAAGGTTCTTCTTTAACGGATTCTAAAAAGAAATTAGGCATAATTAATTTAATATCATAAAATAATAATCACTTTTAAACATTTATCTGTAGATAATATTTATCGGTAGATAATATTTATCGGTAGATAATATTTATCGGTAGATAATATTTATCTATATTTCCACAATATGAATCTGATTACAATACGAAAACGAATAGTTCACAATTAGAAACCCTAAGAGTATTGAAATGATGATTTTTACGGAGTAGTTCATTTAGTTATCTCACTATTTTATTTATGATTATATTACTTTCATTGGTAATATATTTGTAAGCGATGATAATAGTTATTGTCATAAATAAAACATGAAAATCAATATAATTTTCTACTTTAAAGTTCATTTATATTAGATATGTTTAAAAAAATCTGGATCAGTTGGCAAGGGGATATCTGTTTCTGTAAATCGCGTCATATCAAATAAATCATTCTTTGTATATCCGAAAGGTTGTATCATTTGCTTAGAATTTCCAATGATCTGAAAATTATTAGCATGTATCTGAGGACAATTCTGTTCTTTACTTGGTAATGGTAAATCCTGATAGTTTAAATAACCTTCTTTAAAAGATGCCATACATAATATGATGAATAAAATGATAAAATAATACATTATATTAAGTTATTTAATTTATTAAATATTTTATATTTAATACTATTAATGATAACGACTCCCTTTTGGTATAATGATATATCAGTACTTTTTGGGAAAGATTCTATTACCGAAATTTTCCCAGCAAAAAGATTTGACACTATAAGAAAATTAAATGCGATAGTAAGACTATCCATCATATATACAGCAATTATGTATTTTATGAAAAGAGATAGAAACTATTTAGTAATTCCTTTTATTTTGATGGGTATTACGTGGGTTATATGGTATAAACAGGAGGATATTCATGTCGATGCGATAATTAAAGAGTCTATGAGTAATAAACTCGATGATTTAGTTAAGTTAAATGATTTATCTACTGAATGTCGTGTTCCAGATAAAAACAATCCATTTATGAATCCTACTTTATTTGATTATGGATCTAATAAACCGCCACCGCCTAAGTCGTGTCCCTCTTATAATAATGTCGGTGTTCAGAGAAGAGTTGAAGAATTATTTAATGAAGATTTATATCGCGATGCGAATGATATTTTTGGTAAAAATAATAGCCAAAGACAATTTTTAACAGTTCCTGGGAATCAAGTTCCGAATGATCAAGGTTCATTTGGTCAATGGCTTTACGGGACGCCGCCAACGTGTAAGGAGGGTAATAAGATCGCTTGCTTAAATGATATGGGTAATTCTGGAGGCGGGACAGGATCTGGATCAACTTGATTAAGTTAATATTTATAATTATTTTGTTTTGACAATATATAAATGACAGATATACTTGGTAATAACGGTTATAATGGATATGTAGCAGGTAACCCTCCACCTCAGTTACAAGACTGTGCTAATGCCGAGACCAATAAAGATAATTTCCAACTATTTCAGAAAGCGAGCATCAGAGCGGATCAGTTAACTATGGATTTAGACGTGATGCAATCTCAGGGACCAGGTTATTATCATTTAGATAATCAATTCGCATGCGAGTGTGGTCTTAAAGAAGCACAGAGTATTCAGACTTCTCAACCAGGTATTCACTTAAAAGGTGGATTTGGATGGTCCGGTGAGAAAGGATGCTTGGTCGATAATGATTCTACTATGAGACAAGATAAAAAACAGTTAACGAATGATAGACAGATTAATCAGGTTTATGAGAGACTATCCATGACAACTCCTAATCTTACTAAAGGATATTATGATGTTGATACTGAATCTATTATTAGACCGGGTGAGTTTGCCAGTGATCAGAAACCATGTATCGGTAATGGTGAGATTACCTATGGTAATTATTTCTTACCGATGATACCTAAACTGAAAGCCGAGGTACAAGATAAAAAACATATTATCCCAGAAGATTCTAAACATGATTGGGTCAGAGGTGGATTACCAACAAGAGAGATGATCCGTAATGTAGATTATCTAAGAAGATATCAGGAAAAGACTTTCGAATAAATACTAGATGATGTCTTAATTAAATTGTAATACTTAAATTTTTATATAATATTCATAATATAATGAATACTATTAATTCTGGATCGATGTGGAGTAATACCTCTAATATTTTTACTGCCGGCCCTGGAGATTATAAGTTAAATGAATCTAGACTTCGCAATACAATTAGTTATCCATGGTCACCGACTATGATAATTCAGTCTAACGGCGGATCACTTATGGACTCTAATTTCTTCGATACTGAGTCTGAACTCAAGAGAAAGTTAAGTAATTTACCACAAGAAAAATATATCCCGGGTCCCACCGATAAATCAAACTCTATGATTCATTTTGATGATGGTGGATTTCATCAGGAAAGTAGTCGATTAACTAATAATGCCTTTGAACTCAAGGGTGTCGGAATTAATAGATGGGAACCATTATTTTTTGATCCTCAGAAGAATTCTATAGAACCGTTTAGACGTTTAGGTGAAGATACTGTTCTTCATACTTTAGATCAGCATGTTGACGAATGCGGAAATGTATAAATTTGATTTAAAAATTATAAAGTATATCTATTATAATAAATGGACGAAGCGGAAGAAACCCATGAATACAATGATGAAGATGAATATGATACAAATGATATTATTGTTGAGAGTAATAATGGTCAAAATATGATTGATATTATGAAGAATTATAAAAGAGTTAAGAAAACATACAAAACTACTCCGATTTTAACTAAATTCGAGAGATGTAGGGTTTTATCAGAACGCGCTTCACAGATTAATAGTGGATCCGCGATTTACATTAGTAATTTAGAGAGGTTTTCTAATGCATATGATATCGCAGTAAGCGAATTAAATGAGAAGAAAATACCTTATATTATTAAGAGACCTTACGGCAACGGTTATGAATATTGGAAACTAAAAGATTTATGTTAAAATAAAATATTAAGTAATATATAAATGAATATTTTAAAGGAAATAATTGATACGATAAAAAAATCTTGTAACAACGATGAAGTTTGTTTAATGATTATTTTTGTTCTAATGGGTATAGGTCTATGCTGGTTGTTTAAAGGTAGAATTATTAGCGGATACGCGAATTTAGAACCTGAAGCAAGTCCTAGTCAAGTATTGCCTCCTAGTCCTAGTCAAGTATTGCCTCCTAGTCCTAGTCCTATTCCTACTGTAGCAAATGATAAACGTATTGGTATCGAATTAAAACCAAGAAAACCGGAACCGACTCCTTCAACCAAAAGACAGTTAGAAGTAATGGCTTCCAAACCATCAGTAATAAATGAACCGATTAATCATAAAACCGGAATGATGACGCAAGATTCTATGATATTTAAACCATTTGATGAAATATGGAATCCTGGATTTATGCCTCTGGATATGGTATTCCAAAATACTCAGGACGCAGTTAAAGGATCTATGATACCTAAATCAGGTTCTATGGGTCCTGATCGTCCTACGGGATCGGTTACGGGATCGGTTACGGGATCGGTTACGGGTCCGGCGCCTATGGGTTCAGTTACGGGTTCAGCAAGTCCTAGTCAAGGAGCAAAGGGTGAGGTTAATCTGGTTTTATTATATGCTCCTTGGTGTGGTCATTCTAAAAAAATGTTACCTGATTATGAACGTGTTAAATCAGAATTCGACGGTAAGGTAATGAACGGTAAAAAAGTAAATATCATGATGTATGATTCGGATGTTGATAAAGATAAAATAAAAGAATATGGAGCGAAAGGATTCCCTACTTTATTCGTCGAGACGGATGGTCTGAGGGAACCATTTCCGCATAGATCATATGATAAAATATCGGATTATTTAAATAATATCTAAGACCATTGTTTTGTAATTCTGTATTTAGATGAAGGTTCAGGATTATATCCACCCTCTTCTTCATTTTTTAAATTTGTATCAGAATAATTCCAGTGATCCGGTGAACATAACTTGTAATCATCGTGTGACTCTGCTTTATACCAGAAAACTTGATCAGTTAATTTATTACTTTTAGCGTTGTTATGAACTACTAAACATTCATAATTTTCAGTACACTGATCCATAACTTGACAGAACATCTCGAAGTTGGGAAACATACCGGCATAGTGTTCATACAACCTCTTACGATTAGATACATAATTCTCCCTTAAGATAAAAACATAATCAATATTTGTTCTTAAGTTGGGTGGGATACCCAACGCATATTGCATCGTAATCATAAATAATATTTTGAAGTGTCGACCATTCATAAACAAACTCCTTACATTTTTATCTTTCGTCCATGAATTATCATAAAGACAATCATCAAATACTAAAAATGCCCTGGGATCTGTATTCGGATTCTCTTTACATCTATCTATCATCATCCTTTGTCTCTTTAAAAGACGCTCTACAATACCAGGTTCAAATTCATCATAGATGAATAATTTAGGAACCATTTTACTATAAAATGAATTGGCTGCCTCAGTTCCGGAAATAACTTGACCTGCCGGTATTCCTGTGTGATGGGCCAAAATATCCTTACATAAAAAAGATTTACCCGTATCTCTTTTTCCAATTAGAACGACGACTTTATCATCCTTTATCTCACTGATGTCGAACCTCTTTAATTGGATTTCCATTATATATATATAGTAGTAATGTATAAAATCAAAGCGATTTAAACATACTTAAGTTTAAAATGATTATTTTTTGTAATAATATTTAATAATATGAATTTTAAGATTCAATATCATAAATGGCAAGAAAAAGAATATAAAACGCTAAATAAATCAATTAGAGAATTGTTAAATATAGAATCATTACAATTCTATATGCCTTTGTTTTCTTTGTATTTTTATATTCATAATAAACCAAAGGCAAATAATAAATTCGATCTTAAGAGGAATTATTATATAAGGGAAATAACAGAAATAACTAAGAGTAGATATTATAATTCAAATATGTTTCTTAAGGGTAATGTATACGATGAGTGTAAAAATATATTCAGAGAAACAGAATTTTTCTGTAAAAGTATCCCTATTGTTGATCCTATTCATTGTATTAATAATAACTATAATTTCGTGAATCATATTAATCATCATTTACCGAGCAACTATAATCACAATACATTTCATAAGATAAATGATATCAATAATACCGCCTATATAGATGTTTTCTGTTCATATTTATTCGGTAATTTAACATATAACAAAATTAGTCCATCATTCGCTATATTCTATGGTTCAGTAAATGGAGTAGGTGATTATAACTATGATCTGACAGAAGACTATCTCGATATCAAAAACGATAAATGTTTCAACGAAAATATTGATAAAGGATTTCAATTAGAACTTTATGGTTCAGATTCAGATTGTGAATATGATTCTGATTCTGAATCTGATTGTGAATCTGATTCACAATCAGATTCACATTCACATAAGTCGGATAAGTCACATAAGTCACATAATTCACATAAGTCACATAATTCACATAATTCACATAAGTCACATAAGTCACATAAGTCGGATAAGTCTTCCCATTCGTATAAATCTTCCCAATCCTATAAGTCACATAAGTCGGATAAGTCTTCCCATTCGGATAAATCTTCCCAATCCTATAAGTCTTCCCAGTCGGATAAAAACGATTCCTCTCCATGTGATGATTGTGTCGCTAAATTAAAAAAAATACCGATTCAAATGCTATTCATTGAAAAACTACAAGGGACTTTAGAAGATTTAATTTATGATAATGTTTCGGAAGAAGTTCTAAGAAGTTGTATGTTTCAGATATCTTTCGCGTTAACCTATCTCCAAAAACACTTTGATTTCACTCATAATGATTTACATATTAATAATATAATGTTTGATAAAACCGAAAAAAAATATCTTTACTATAAATATAATAATATTTATTATCGTGTTCCTACTTATGGATATATATTCAAAATAATAGATTTTGGAAGGGCGATTTTTAAATATAGAAATAAGATATTTATGAACGATGTATTTTCAGATCACGGAGAGGCAGGTGGTCAATATTCACATCCTTCGCAGGTTCATTTCATGATAAATAAGAAAACCAAAAACATAAAACCAAACTTTCACTTCGATCTTTGTCGGTTAAGTATGACTATTTTAGAAGAAATAAATGAAGAAAATTATTCAGAAGGATTCATACTGTTCTTACATAAAATATGTATTAATCAATTGAATATGAGTTTTTGCGATATGAATGATGATTTCAATCTATATAAGTCTATCGCCCAAGACGCATGTAATTGTTTACCCAGAGAAATTATCGTTAATGATAATTTTAAAGAATATCGTATTAAAAAGAAATTATTTCCTAGGAAATCATTTTATACAGTTTAAGAATGGATGACGCGCCTATGCGATCGGTATAAATTACCTTACGTGGAATAAAATACCTTACGTGGAATAAAATACCTTACGTGGAATAAAATACCTTACGTGGAATAAAATACCTTACGTGGAATAAAATACCTTACGTGGAATAAAATACCAGAGTGTATCTTTCACCCTTGAACGGGGATGTTTCATGAGGATAGATTGACCCATTAAAAGTATTAAATTTATTTTTAATATCATGTTTTACAGGATTCTTATCATTTTCATCATAAATGATTAATTCACCTCCAGTATAATCACCTAATCCTACAATATAAGATATACCCGCATTCTTCGCATCCCGGTG
>Ga0307998_1000680_pt1 | contig 18967 bp, 13 predicted proteins | sample Davwhametageno37_FD_203147 | JGI IMG/M metagenome (GOLD analysis project Ga0307998, IMG submission 203147) | Marine microbial communities from Davis Island wharf, Antarctic Ocean - #37 | ecosystem: Environmental > Aquatic > Marine > Unclassified | place: Antarctic Ocean: Davis Island wharf... | reverse complement strand
CAACCCATAAAGACAAACCAAAAAATATAATTGCAGTAACAGGAACAAATGGAAAATCTTCGGTTGCTGATTTTTATTTCCAAATTTTAAAATTAAATGAAAAAAAAGTAGCCTCAATTGGAACTCTGGGCATTAAAACACAGAATTATATACAAAAAGTTTCAAACACAACCATTGATCCGATTGCTCTGAGTATAGTTTTGAATAAACTTAAAAAAGAAGGAATTAATGATGTTATATTGGAAGCATCTAGCCATGGGCTTAAACAGAATAGATTAGATGGTTTAAAATTTAAAACAGGTATATTTACTAATTTATCTCATGATCATTTAGATTATCATAAAACGATTAATGATTATCTTAACGCAAAATTATATCTCCTTGAAAAATTACTCAAAAAAAAAGCTAACATAATTACTGATATAGAAATTCCTCAATACAAGAAGATTAAAAAAATAGCATTAAAAAATAAATTCAATATTGAAACAATTTCAAATAACAATAGTAATTTAGAAATAATTTCTCACAAATATCATAATGAAAAACAAATAGTTAAAATAAAATATAATAAAAATATTTATAAATTTGCAACAAAATTAATAGGAAAGATTCAAATTAAAAATATTTTAATGGCAATGTTAGCAGCATCTAAAAGTAGTTTAAGTTTTAAAAAGATAATTAATACAATTGACAATATAAAACCAGTAAGTGGAAGATTAGAACAAATTGGAATTATTAAAAATAATTCCAAAGTTATATTGGACTACGCACATACACCAGATGCACTGGAAGTAACCTTAAAAAGTTTAAAAGAACAATTTAAAAATAAAAAGATTTCAATAGTTTTTGGTTGTGGTGGAGATAGAGATAAATCAAAAAGACAAATTATGGGTAAAATTGCTAATCAATATTGTGATAAAATTTATTTAACAGATGATAACCCAAGATTTGAAAATCCAAAAGAAATAAGAACTTCCATAAAAAAAAATATTAATAAATCTAAAATTAATGAGATTTCAAATAGAGCTAATGCTATCAAGAAAGCAATATTTGACCTAAAAACTGGAAATATTTTGATTGTTGCTGGGAAGGGACATGAAAAGATTCAAGAATATAGAAAATATAAAAAATTATTTTCTGATCAAGAACAAATATTAAAAAACATTAAAATTAAAAATAAAACACTTTCAAGCAACCTTAAACTAAATATTTTAAAAGAATTGAGTAATTCAAGTCATATTTCTTCAAAATTAAAAATTAAGAACGCATCAATTAACTCCAAAGAAATTAAAAAGAACAATATTTTCTTTGCAATTAAAGGTAAAAATAAAGATGGCAATTTATTCGTTAAAGAAGCCATTCTTAAAGGAGCATCTCTAGCGATAGTTAATAATCAAAAAAAATCTAAAAAAAAAATAGTAGTAAAAGATACTTTAAAATTTTTAACTGATGCATCATCCATCCTTAGAGAAAATTTACCAAGTAAAATTATATCAATAACTGGTAGTTGTGGAAAAACTTCACTTAAAGAATTAACTGGCAGATCATTGAATAAAATTAGTCAAGCAACCTATTCTCCAAAATCATTTAACAATAAATTTGGTGTTCCACTAAGTTTATTTAATTTAAAAAAAAATGATGCTTTTGGTGTCTTTGAAGTTGGTATGGATAAAAAAGGTGAAATTGATTACTTATCAAAAATTATAAAACCCGATGTTGGTGTAATCACAAATATTTCCTATGCTCATATCAAAAATTTTGAAAACATTAATCAGATAGCTTTAGCTAAATCAGAGCTTATCAAAAATATAAAAGTCGATGGTTATCTTATTTTAAATAAAGATGATAAATTCTATAATTTTCATAAAAATATTGGATTAAACAGAAACCTAAAAATTCTCTCTTTTAGTTTAAAAAATAAAAGTGCAACAACTAATTTAGATTCCATTTCAAAAAAAAAATCTAAATACAAAATTTCTATAAATATAAATAAAAAAAAAATATATTTCTATTCAAATTCTTATTTCGAAAATGATCTAAAAAATTTGTTAGCAACAATTACAATTATATCAATTTTTAAAGATATACATAAATTAGATAAAAATTTTTTTTATGACCATAAGGCAATAAATGGTCGAGGAGATATAGTCAAAGTTAAATTATTTAAAAAAAATTTTTACCTTATAGATGAAAGCTATAATTCAAATCCATTATCATTAAAATCAGCACTAATAAATTTTGATATGATAGAGGTTGATAATTCAAAAAAACACTTAATACTTGGTGATATGTTAGAACTTGGAAAATACTCAAAGAAATTACACATAGAGATAGGCAAAAATATTAACAAAACATCTCTTAAAAATATTAATGTTATTGGTAAGCATGTTCAGTGGACCTTCAATAATCTTTATAAAAGTAAAAGAGGACTTATTCTAAAAAAAAAATTTCAAATTATTAATTTGATTAAAAACAGTTTAAATAATAATGATTATTTGATGATTAAAGGTTCTAATTCTACAGGGCTTAACAGCCTGGTTAATCAAATAAAAACAGGTAAGATTAATGCTTTATAGCCTTATTTCTGAATTAGTTGATCAATACAGTTTTCTTAATGTATTTAAGTATCTTACTTTTAGAACTGGGTTGGCAATGTTTACCTCTATGATTGTAGTCTTATTGGTTGGCACACCATTTATTAAATTTTTCTCTGCAAGACAAATCCTAGATCCAATAAGAGAAGATGGTCCATCAGAACACATTGTCAAAAAAATTGGCACTCCCACGATGGGAGGTGTTTTAATACTATTGGGCTTATTTTCAGGAATACTTTTATGGGGAGATTTATCTAATTACCACATATGGTTTTTACTCTTTATAGTAACAAGTTTTGGTTTACTTGGGGCATATGATGATTACAAAAAAATTAAGTTTAAAAATTCTTCAGGTATCTCATTTAGATTTAAACTTATTGCGCAAATTCTAATAGCGACTGTAGGAGTATTTGGTCTATCTTATTTTTCACAAAATATAGAATTAACAAATTTATATTTTCCTTTTTTTAAAAATTTAATAATAAACTTGGGTTGGTTCTTTATACCATTTTCTGTATTCATAATTGTTGGCTCTTCAAATGCAGTGAATCTAACTGATGGTCTTGATGGATTAGCAACAGTACCAGTTATTTTAGTGGCAGGTTGTTTTGCTTTTATTAGTTATGTAACAGGAAATATATTATTTTCAGAGTATCTGAATATACCCTATCTAGAAGGCATGGGAGAGGTAGCTATTTTTTGTGGGTCAATTATTGGAGCATGTCTAGGCTTCCTATGGTTTAATGCACCGCCTGCTAAAATATTTATGGGTGACACAGGATCTTTGGCGCTTGGTGGATCATTAGGTGCAATTGGGATAATTACTAAACATGAAATAGTTTTGGCAATAACAGGTGGTTTATTTGTTTTAGAAGCTGTTTCGGTTATTGTGCAAGTAATATCTTTTAAAATGACGGGAAAAAGAGTTTTTAGAATGGCACCGATTCATCATCACTTTGAAAAAAAGGGCTGGCCAGAATCGACTGTTGTAATAAGGTTTTGGATTATTGCAATAATTCTTGCGATGGTTGGTTTGGCGACATTAAAACTTAGATAATGTTAAATAATCTAAATATCTTTTATAAGAAAAAAATTTTAATTTATGGTTTGGGGAAAAGTGGCTTATCTGTCTTTAAATTTTTAAAAAAAGACAACAAAATAACTAAGTATGATGATAAAATAAAAGCTTATAATAAAAAAATAACAAAAATAAAATTTGATTATATAATAATTAGCCCAGGTATAGATGTAAATAAATGTGGTTTAAGTAATTTTTTAAAAAATAATTCTAAGAAAATTTATACAGATTTAGATATTTTTTATAAACATTATAAAGAAAATAATAAGATAACAATCACTGGAACTAATGGAAAATCAACTACTGCTAAAATTCTGTACGATGTATTAAAGGATCAAAGAGAGGACGTCAGATTGGTTGGCAATATTGGTAATCCTATACTCTTAGAGAAAAAGGTAACAAATAAAACAATTTTTGTAATTGAAGCCTCATCATATCAGCTAGAATACAGTAAATTATTTAAATCAAATATATCAATAATTTTAAATATATCACCAGATCATCTTGAAAGACATAAGACAATAAATAAATATGTAAGTGCTAAATTTAAATTAATAAGAAATCAATCTAAGAAAGATTTTGCTATCTTAAATACAAAAAATTTTTATATTAAAAAAAAATTAGAATCAAAAAATTTTTTCCCTCAAATAATAAAAATTGAAAAAAATATAGATAATATCTTTTTAAAAAAAATAAATAATCAATATTTTAACTCGTACGGTAACAAAGAGAACTTAAAATTTATTTTAGCAGTTGCAAAAATATTAAAACTTAAAAAAAATCTTCTAATTAAAACATTAAAAAAATTTAAAGGTCTAAAATATAGACAGGAAAAAATTTTTCAGTCAAAAAAATTAACAATTATTAATGATTCAAAAGCTACAACTTTTTCTTCATCAGTGAGTTCCTTAAAATCTTTAACCAATGTCTATTGGATAGTAGGCGGTCAAGGCAAAAAAGGAGACAAGTTAGTACTATCTAAAGAAAATTGTAAAAATATTAAAGTATATATCTTTGGAAAAAATAAAAATTTTTTTATAAATAAATTAAAAAAATTAATGAAATATGAATCATTTTTAGATTTAAAAAGTTTAGTTAAAAGATTATCTATAGAGATCAAGTTTGATAAAAGCATATCACATAAAACAATTTTATTTAGTCCATCAGCAGCTTCATTTGATAGCTTCAAAAATTTTGAGGAACGTGGAGAGTATTTTAATCAACTTGTTAAAAAATATATAAATGTTTAATCTTAATTTAATATACAGATTTTATTATGAATGGTGGAAAAATATAGATAAAACACTTTTTTTTTTAATAATATTTTTATTTAGTTTGGGATTATTTTTTTCTTTAGTATCAACATCCTTAATTGCTTCTGATAAATTAGATACTAATAATTATTTTTTTTTCTTTAAGCACTTGGCATATATTTTTATTGGTATGATTGTTTTGATATTTTTCTCATCTCTAAGTAAAGATGATCTCTTTAAAATTTCCTTCTATCTTTTTTTGATATCTTTGTTTTTTTTATTTCTAGTTCCAGTTTTAGGTACGGAAGTAAAAGGATCTAAAAGGTGGCTTAATCTTTTATTTATACCAAGATTTCAGCCTATAGAGTTAGTCAAACCTTTTATAATTATTTTTATTTCTACAATTTTGTGTAGTGAAAAAAATCTCAATATTTATTTTAAATACTTATTAACATTCTTAGCTATTGTACCTGCTTGCCTTCTATTAATGATTCAACCTGATATTGGACAAACACTACTAATCTTTTTAGCTTGGGCTACGCTAGTTTTTATTTCAGGTATAAGTTTGCTAATAATTTTAACGTTTGCTAGTTTTTCATTATTATCTTTAGTTTATATGGTATTTTTCATTCCTAAATTCACTTACATAAAAAATAGGATTTTATCATTCTTCAATCCAAATGACGGAACACATAACTTTCAGTCGGATAAAGCAATAGATGCGATTAGTAGTGGTGGCTATTTTGGAAAAGGAATTGGTGAAGGTACTTTAAAAAATAGGGTACCAGAGGCCCATACAGATTATATTATCTCTGTCATATCTGAGGAATTTGGCGTTGTGGCTATTGTATTATTATTGATTTTGTTTTTATTTTTTATTTACACAGTTTTTAAAAAAATATACTTAGAAAAAAATGAGAAAATTAAATTAGTTTTAACCGGGACTATGTGCTTAATTATTTTTCAAGTTTTGATACATGTTGGCGTTAATATTAGACTGTTTCCTACAACAGGTATGACTTTACCTTTTTTAAGTTATGGGGGCTCTTCAATTGTAGGTGTATCAATAATATCTGGAATAATACTAAATTTAACCAAAAGAAAAATTGATTAAATGACACAAAGAATTTTAATTAGTACTGGTGGATCAGGTGGTCATGTTGTTCCAGCAACTATATTATATGAACATTTGAAAGATCAATTTCATGTATCTATGTCGATAGACTATAGAGGTGTAAAGTTTTTAGATAAAAATAAATATAACATGGAAATTTTTAATGTACCTTCAATATCAAAAAATATTTTTGTATTACCTTTTCAATTTTTATTAATGATTTATTTAGTCATAAAATCTATTTTTTTTTTAAAGCAAAGAAGAATCAATATATTAATTTCAACAGGTGGTTATATGTCAGCACCATTGTGCTTAGCTTCAAAAATTTTAAATATAAAACTTATTTTATTTGAACCAAATATGGTTTTAGGAAGATCAAATAACTTTTTTATTAAATCGTGTGAAAAAATTTTATGCTATTCAGATAAAATCATAAATTTTCCAAGCAAATGCCACAGTAAAATTTATGTAATTCCAGCTTTACTAAAAAAAAAATTTTATAATGTTAAAAAAGCCGATATTATTAATAAATATATTAATTTACTGATAATAGGTGGAAGTCAAGGAGCGAAGATATTTGATACTTTAGTTAAAACTTCAATAATTGAATTATCAAAAAAATATAATTTAAAAATTTATCATCAAACAAATATAATTAATTTTACAAAATTAAAGAAATTTTATGAAGATAGTAATATTGATCATGAATTATTTAATTTTAGTGAGGATATTACAAACTTTATGAGTAGATCAAATATATGCCTTACTAGAGCGGGTGCCTCGACATTAGCAGAATTAGTATTTTTAAATTTACCTTATTTGGCAATACCATTACCTACCTCAAAAGATAATCACCAATTTGAAAATGCTTTTTTTTATAATAAAATTGGTTGTAATTGGATATTAAATGAAAATGAAATTAATGATGAGGCTTTAACAAATAAACTACTTAATATTATAGATAACAAAGATGAATACTTATTAAAAAAAACAAATATGAAAAATTTTAGCTATCAAAATACATGGAATAATATAAATCAGAAAATTATATCTGTTATTAATGAAAATAGAATTAGCAAAAACTGAAATTATACATTTTGTTGGAATAGGTGGAATTGGCATGAGTGGTCTTGCGCTCATAATGAAAAGAATGGGCTTTAATGTTCAGGGTAGTGATGTGCTTATCAATAAAAATATTGAGAGACTAAAGAGAGATAAAATTAAAGTTAATATCACGCATTCTAAAAAAAATATAATGAGTGCTACTATTGTTGTGATTTCATCTGCCATTAAAAAAAATAATCCAGAAGTAATAGAGGCTAAAAAAAAACAACTTCCGATTTATAAACGCGGAGAAATGTTAGCAAATATAGTGTCTTTGACTAAAAATATTGTTGTAACTGGATCTCATGGCAAAACTACTACAACATCTTTATTAGCTGCAATATTTTCAAAAACAAAATTAGATCCAACTATTATAAACGGTGGTGTTCTTAACGCAATTAAAAGTACAGCTAAACTTGGAAAAAGTGATTGGTGTATACTTGAGGCAGACGAGTCAGATGGTAGCTTCATTCATGTGCCACCAACTTATTCTATTGTTACTAACATAGATCGTGAACATATGGACTATTATAATTCAATGAATGACCTTAAGAACTTATTTATAAAGTTTATTAATAAAGTTCCGCTTTTTGGAAAGTCATTTATTTGTATTGATGATAAAAATAATAAAAGTTTACTAAAAAAAATACAAATTAAAAATTATTATACATATGGGGTAAATTTAAAATCACAATTTCGTATCAAAAATATTAAACAAGTAAAACAATTTTCAGAGTTCGATTTAGCAATTAATTTACCAGGAAAAAAAAATATGGTTATTAATAAAATTAGAATACCTCTTCTTGGGATTCATAATATTTTAAATACAACAGGGGCTGTGGCAGTAGCATTAACAATTGGAATTTCTAAAAATGCTATTAAAAGTGGATTGAAAGAATTTAAAGGAGTTCAAAGAAGATTTAATAAAATCTTTACACATAAAGAAACTAGTTTTTATGACGACTACGCACATCATCCAACAGAAATTAAAGAAGTATTAAATGGTGTTAGAGCTGCTTATAAAAAAGAAGATGTTATATGCATATTTCAACCTCATAGAATATCTAGATTAAAAGATCTCAAAAAGGAATTTAGTTTATCATTTAAGAAAGCAGATAGTGTAATCTTATGTCCAGTTTATGCGGCTGGTGAAAAAATGAAATTAGGATTTAATTACCATAACTTTGCAAAAGATATTATTAAAAACTCAAACGTAAAACTATTTATGGTTAATGACCAGTATGAATTAGCAAAATTAATAAAGAATACTATCTATGGAAAAAAAATAGTTATTGGTATGGGTGCGGGTACTATTTCAGCATGGATGAAGGAATTACCAAGTTTAATATAATGCTATCAGAAGAATTAAAAAAATTTTCAAATGACATTAGTAGTAAAATTTATTTTGATTATGATTTAAAAAAGAGTAATTGGTTTAATATTGGTGGTAAAACTAAGATTTATTTTAAACCTGATAATTTGCCTGATTTGATGTTATTTTTAAAGAGATTTGGAAATAAAGAAAAAATTCATATTTTAGGAGCGGGATCAAATACGTTGATAAGCGATAAAAAATTTGATGGTGCAGTCATTAAACTAGGAAAAAATTTTTCTAACATTTCAATATTACCCAATGGTCTAATAGTTGCAGGCAGCGCCTGTCTTGACAAAAAATTATCAGATTTTGCTTTAGAGAATGAGGTGGGAAACTTTGAATTTTTATCATGTATCCCAGGAACTATTGGTGGTGGTCTTAAGATGAATGCAGGATGCTTTAATAAGGAATTTAAAGATATATTGATCTCAATACAGGCAATTGACAAAGAAGGCAGAGTTTTAACAATACCAGCAAATAAAGTTATTTTTAAATATAGAAATAATGATTTACCCGATAATTTAATATTTCTAAGCGCTTCTTTTAAAGGCGAAAAGAGAAATAAAGATAAAATTAAAAAAGAGGTTTTAGAATTAAAAAATAAAAAAGATAGTACGCAACCAACAAAAATGAAGACAAGTGGTAGTACGTTTAAAAACCCAATTGATCAATCTGATAAAAAAGTTTGGCAATTAATAAGTGAATCGGTGTCATTAGACACAAGTTTTGGAGATGCTTGCATTTCAGATAAACATTGTAATTTTTTTATAAACAAAAATAATGCTAGTTTTAATGACATGAGCAAATTGATAAAATTTGTCCAAGATGCAGTTCAAAAAAAAACAGGTATTATTTTAGAAAAAGAAATTAAAATACTGGAATAATTATGAAAAAAAGAATTTTAGTACTCTGTGGAGGTGTATCCAAAGAACGTTTAATAAGCCTGGATACGGGAAAGCAAGTAACAAAAGAATTAAAAAAAAATAAATATACTGTTATAACTTGTGAACCAGATCAAGCTTTGCTAAATAATATAAAAATATTTAAACCAGATATAATTTTTAATGCACTACATGGCCAGTATGGAGAAGATGGTTATATTCAAACAATTTTAGAAACCCAAAAAATTCCATATACACACTCAGGTATTATTGCCTCTTCTATAGCAATGGATAAGGAAGTTTCAAAAAAAATTTTTATTAAAAATAAAATATTAACACCAAAATATATTAAATTTGATTATAAAAAAAACACAAAAAATATTATTAAAATTATAGAAAAAAAACTTAAATTTCCTGTTGTCATAAAGCCAATTAATGAAGGATCAAGTGTACACGTATATATTTGTACCAAAAAAAATATAATAAAAAATTTAAAAGTATTAAGTATGTATAATCAAATTTTGATTGAAGAATTTATTGCAGGTAGAGAAATACAAGTAGCCATAATGGGTTCCAAAACGTTAGGTGCAATAGAATTGGAACCAAAAAGAAAATTTTATGATTATGAAGCAAAATATAATTCAAACGCAAAAACAAAACATATAATTCCAGTTACTCTTGGCAAAAAAGATTTTAAAAAAATCATGAATGTTACACGTAAAGCTCATCAACTGATTGGTTGTAAGGGGGTTACTAGATCAGACTTTAAGTTTTATAAAGGAAAATTTTATTTATTAGAAATTAACACCCAACCAGGAATGACCAAACTTTCATTGGTACCTGAAATAGCTAAGTATATTGGTATAAGCTTTATACAACTAATTGAATGGATTCTAAAAGATGCATCAGTTAATAGATAAAAAAAATAAGATAATAATATATTTGTTACTATTATTCGCATTAAGCACAGTAAGTGGAAAATTTGCAGAAAATCGAAATAGTTATTCTTCTACAATTAATCAAATTAATATTACGGGGCTTTCAAAAACTGATAATAAAAAAATTACCAAAGAATTAAATAATTTATTTTATGAAAATATATTATTAGTTAGTAAAGAAGAAATTCAAAGAATTATAAACAACTATAATATTATAGAAGAATACAACATTAGAAAAATTTATCCCTCTACAATTAATATAAACATCAAACCAACCAAATTTGTTGCAAGACTTTCTAATAATAATCAATTAGTTGGAGCAAACGGTAAGCTTATTCAAGATAAAGAAAATAGTAAAATATTGCCTTATATATTTGGAGAATTTAATTCTCATGAGTTTTTGAAGCTTAAAATAAATATTGCCCAATCTAAATTCTCTTTTATAAAAATCAAAACTTTATATTTTTTTCCATCAAATAGATGGGATATTTTAACTAATAATAATGTTTTAATTAAGTTACCACAGGATAATCTTTTTAGATCACTTAATCTGGCACACAAAATTATAAATAGTAATGACTTTATAAATATTAATCTCATTGATTTAAGAGTAAAGAATCATTTAGTTATAAAATAATGAATAATAAAAATTTTCAAACTTTTTTTGATTGTGGTTTTTCTAAATTAAGAGCTGGCACATTTAATATAGATAATAACAATGAAGCTTTTTATCATGAAAGTGAGTTCTTTACTGACCAATTAAATTTAGAATTAAAAATTCAAAAGCTTATTATCTCCTTAGAGAAAGATACAAATGAATACATTGATAATATAAATTTGATGATAGATAGCCCTAAAATGCTCTCTGTTGGTATTTCATTATCTAAAAAGCTTGATGGATTTAAATTAAAAAAATCAAATATTCAATTCTTAGTTCAGGAAGCTAAACAGCAAATACTGAAATATTATCCAAGTCATAATATTGCTCATATTATTATTAATAATTATAAAATTAATGGTGTTGATCACTCTTATTTACCTGATAAAATTAAATGTGACTTTATATCTTTAGACTTACTCTTTATTTGTCTGCCGACTGACCTAGTACTCTATTTTAAAAATATTTTTTCAAAATCCAATATTCTAATTAATCAAATAATTTGTTCAAGTTACGCAAAATCAATCAATTATAAAGATAATCTAAATTTAAATGAATATATAGCATTCATTGATGTTGGATTTAAAAAAACATCAATAATCTCTTACTATAACGATAAAATTCTTTCTGCATATGTTTTGCCAATTGGGGGCAATCATATCACCAAGGATATTTCTAAAATTTTAGAGATAGATTTAAAAAGATCAGAGCAGGTGAAACGTAATTTTGATCAAAATCTCAAAATTTTAAATGAAGAAAATATACCAGTTGAGATTCTCCAGAAAATAGTTTTTGCTAGAACTGAGGAAATACTTGAATTATGTGCCAAATCTATTGAATCAAGTTTTTATTCGGCTGATAAGTTTAAGATGGTATTAATGGGAGAAGGTTCAAAAATACTTGATAACAAATACAAAGATAAAATTTCATTTTCAAATGATATAGATTTTTTAGAAGAAACTTCAAAAGATATTTGTCAGTCAGGATTTAAATTTATAACAGAGCTAAATAAACAAGAGGTTGTAGTGGTTCCAAAAAGACAAATAAAACAAGGTTTTTTTGAAAAGCTTTTTCATTTTTTTAGGTAAAGCAGTATTTTCCTGTAACATTTCTTGTTTTTCTTAATTTAATTCAATTATTTATAAGAATTCAATGTCTGTTTTAAATCAAAAAACTATTAATCAAAATCTTATGTTCACAGGTGTTGGACTTCATAGTGGTTTGATGGCAACCATGACTGTAAAGCCAGCAGAACCAAATTTTGGAATAATTTTTAAAAGAATAGATCTTAACGAGAATAATGTAATCATCCCAAATATATTTAATGTTAGTAATGCAGCATTTTGTACAACTATCTCAAATGAAAGTGGTGCTAGTGTTTCAACCATAGAACATCTAATGGGTGCTTTATATGGATTGGGTATCGACAACGCCTTAATTGAGATTGACAATCAAGAAGTACCAATCTTAGATGGTTCGGCAAAATTATTTGTTGAAGCAATTACTCAAGCTGGAATTAAGGATAGTAATGCTCCAATCAAGATAGTTAAGATTAAAAAAAAAATAGAATTTAATGATGGTAATAAAACAATCTCTATTGAGCCAAGCAAAATTAGTCTAGATATAGATTTTGAGTTAAAGTATGAAAATGAAACAATAGGAACTCAAAGAAATCTAGTTAAAGTATTTGAGTCTGATTTAACAGATATTTACAACTCTAGAACCTTCTGTTTATTTGAAGATATAAAAAAATTGAAAGAAATGGGATTAGCCAAAGGTGGGAACCTTGACAATGCAATAGTTGTTAAAAATAATGAAATCTTGAACAAAAATGGACTTAGAAATGAAAAAGAATTTGTAAATCATAAAATTTTAGACTGTATGGGTGATTTATATCTTGCTGGTTATAAGATTATTGGAAAAGTAATCTGTTCTCAAGGAGGACATAAACTTACAAATCAACTATTAAGAAAAGTTTTTCAAAATGATGATAACTTTTCACTGATAGAAATCACAGAAAAGCATTTGCCAAGTGCTTTTATTAATAAAATCCATTTAAGATCTATTGCATAAAAAATAGAGTTTTATTCACAATCTGTTAGAATAGAAAAATGATTTCTAAATTTAAAGTATTATTCATTTTAATTATATTTCCATTTGTTTGGTCGTGCACAGATAAAGCAAAAAAAATATCAGAAATCGTTGAGGTTGATATGGAATTGCAAATGTATAATGCAATAAAAAAAGGGTATGCTGAATTAGAAAGAGGCGATGTTATTTCGGCTGCAAAAAAATTTAACGAAGCAGAGCTTTTATTTCCACAATCACCCTGGGCCGCAAAATCAGCACTTTTAGCAGCTTATTCATATTATTCACAAAATTATTTTAATGATACAATTTATGAATTACAAAGGTTTTTAAATACATACCCCACACATAAAGATAAAGATTATGCACATTTTGTTTTAGGTGTAAGTTTTTATGAACAAATAGTTGATGAAAAAAAAGATTTAAGTTCGATATTGAATGCAAAAAAACATTTTGAAATTTTAATTAAAGATTACCCGTCAACAGAATTTGCTACAGATGCCCAATTTAAGATGAATTTAGTTAATGAGATTCTTGCAGCCAAGGAAATGTATATAGCCAGATATTATTTAAAAAAAAAAAAATGGATACCTGCTATTAACAGATTAAAGGTAGTAACCAATGTATATCCAACAACAATCTACATTGAAGAAGCATTACATAGATTGGTTGAGGTAAATTACCGACTGGGATTATTAGATGAGTCCAAAAAATATGCGAATATATTGGGTTATAATTATCAATCATCAGATTGGTATAAAAATACCTATAAGATTTTTAATAAAAACTACAGAGATAGTATTAAAGAATTACAAAAAGATAAGAAAAAAAAAATAGGTTTGAAAAAAAAATTCAAGGGATTATTTGAATAAAATGAATGATAAAAATGTAGAAATTGAATATTTAAAAAAAATAGAGCTAATACAAAAATATAATAAATACTACTACGATAAAGATAAACCAATTGTTACAGATCAAATATTTGATTTACTAAAAAAAGAAATAATTATTTTTGAAAATAAATTTAAATTTTTAAAAAGTCAGCACTCTCCAACAAAATCTGTAGGTTTCAAACCATCAAAAAATTTTAAAAAAGTAAAACATAGAGTTCCAATGTTATCACTTGGCAATGCTTTTAATGAAGAAGACATAAAAAATTTTGAAAAAAAAATGATTAATTTTTTAAGTTTACAAAAAATAGATATTATTGATTATAGTGCAGAACCTAAGATTGATGGAATATCTGCTTCTTTAATTTATATTAATGGAAAATTTATAAAAGGTCTTTCAAGAGGTGATGGTGTAGAGGGAGAAGATATTACTCAAAATTTAAAAACTATTAACGATATCCCTTTAGAGATAGCTGCAAAAAATTTTCCTAAAGAAATTGATATAAGAGGTGAGGTATTTATAGAAAATAATGATTTTAAGACAATTAAGGAAAAATTTGCCAATCCAAGAAATGCAGCATCAGGATCATTAAGACAAAAAAATTCGGTTATTACATCTAAAATACCACTTAAATTTATTGCATACACTCATGGGTATGCTCAGAAAATGAATATTCATAGCCAAACAGATTTTTTACAAAATTTAAAATTATGGGGATTTAAAATAAACCCTCTGAATAAAAAAATTTCAGGTATAAAAAATCTAATACAAAATCATAAAAATTTAGAAGAAAAAAGAAAAGAAATAGCCTTTGATATTGATGGCATTGTTTACAAAGTTAATGATTTTAATTTACAAAAAAGATTAGGATTTGCAGCAAATGCTCCTAGATGGGCAATTGCCCATAAGTTTTCTGCAAATAGCTCAATATCAGAAATAATAAATATTGAAATCCAAATAGGTAGAACTGGTGCGCTCACACCAGTTGCAAAAATTAAACCTGTTAATATTGGTGGTGTAATTGTCTCAAACGCAACACTTCACAATGAAGATGAGATTGTCAGAAAAGACATAAGAATTGGAGACACAGTTACAGTCGAAAGAGCGGGGGATGTAATACCCCATGTAGTTTCAGTTGATATAAAAAAAAGAGACAAGAAATCAAAAAAATTTATTTTTCCATTAAATTGCCCATCTTGTGGAAGTAAGACTGTAAAAGATTATAACGAATTAACTAAAAGGCAGGATGCAGTCAGGAGATGTCTTAGCACTAGTTATGAGTGTAAAAAAATTGCAATTGAAAAAATTAAACATTTTGTTTCAAAAGAAGCATTTAATATAGAAGGATTTGGGAAAAAAATTGTAGAAAATTTTTGGTATTTAAATTTAATTAGATTACCACAGGATATCTTTAATCTTGATTATGATAAAATAGAAAGATTAGATGGTTGGGGGAAATTATCAGCAACAAACTTAAAATTTTCCATAGAACAAAAAAAAAAGATTTCTTTAGACAGATTTATCTATGCATTAGGAATTAGACATATAGGACAAGAAAATAGCAAACTTATTGCTAGATATTTGAAAACTTCTATAAATTTTATTAAGCTACCACATGGCACAAATATAGAAAGTTTGTCAAACATAGACGGAATAGGTATCACCCAAATCCAATCGATAAAAAAATTTTTTTCAGAAAAAAAAAATATGAAAGTTTTATCCGAACTAGATAAAAATCTTAAAATAGAAAATATAGTTTTAATAAACAATAAAGGTTTATTAAAAGATAAAACCTTTATGCTTACAGGTAAACTTAATGCAGTTAGTAGGGCAGAAGCAAAATCTTTAATCGAACAAAATTCTGGAAAAATAATTAGTAACGTGAATAAAAAACTTCATTACCTAATTGTTGGTGAAAAACCAACCACAAAAAAAGTAAATATGGCAAGAACAATGAATATTAAGGTTATCGATCAAAAAGAGTGGATGGAAATGCTAAATAAGACTAGCTAACCATTTTCTTTCTTTTTTATTTAATGAAGCTGAGTATTCAGAGTAAATATTTAAATGATATCTAAATAAATAATCTTTTTCAGTTTTATTTAATAGTTTATAATTAATCAAATCTTTTTCTATGGGAGCTAAGGTAAGATTTTCAAAAAATAATTTATTCTTTAATTTTTTAGCATAAATCAAATTTTCTATTCTAATCCCAAAATGATTTTTTTTATAAAAACCAGGTTCATTACTTAAGATCATACCTTTTTCGATTTTTATAGTGTTGTATTTAGAAATCGATTGAGGTCCTTCGTGCACATTTAAAAAGAAACCCACACCATGACCAGTTCCATGTGCATAATCTAAACCTTCTTTTTTTAGAAATTTTCTGGCCCTAACATCAATTTTTTTACCACTATTGTCTCTGTTCAGATTCGTTAGAGCTACAGCGATATGACCTTTTAATACATTTGTATAGGCATCTTTTATTGATTGTTTCTGATTGGTAAAGCAAATGGTCCTAGTAACATCTGTTGTTCCATAGCTGTATTGTCCACCTGAATCGACTAAAAAAATATCTTTTTTATTAATTTTTTTAGTAGCTTTGATTGTCGCCCTGTAATGAACAATTGCTCCATTCGATCCTGTACCAGCTATAGTATTAAAGCTTGGGAATAAATAGTCTTTACTAAGTTTTCTAAATTTTTCTAATTTATTTTGAGCATCAACCTCTGTTATTATTTTATTATTTACATTCTTAATCCAATAAATAAATTTGGTAAGAGCTAGTCCATCTTTTTTATGAGCATCAATCATATGATTGATCTCACATGAATTTTTAATCGACTTTAATTTATAAATTGGGTCATTTTTTTTTAAGATTTTAAATTTTGACCTAATTATATTTTCATGAAATACTGAACAAGTTTTAGTATCAATTATAAAATTTTTTTCTTTTAGATTATTAATTAAGTTTAGAAAATCTTTAGTGTGAATAACTTGATTTTTATTTATTTTTTTTTCTTTGATAATTTTTTCAGCATTATTATTTTGAATAATAAAAAATAAATTTTTATTTTTACCTATAATTAATCTGGCATTAGGAATTGGACTATTTGGATTATCATGTCCTCTTATATTTAAAAGCCATGCAACATTTTCTGGAGCACTAACAAATAAATAATCAGCTTTATTTAACTTTAAAAAATTTTCTATTTTAAAAATTTTTGATTGGTGAGATTCACCTACTATATTTTCCTTCAAAGAATAAAATGATTTAGTTTTTTTTTCTTTAAATTTAAATATTTGATCGATTAAATTATTATTAATTGAAATAAGATTATTATCTAAAAAATAATTTTTTAGACATTTTGATGTAAATAGTCTTGGGTCATATCCTAAATCATATTTTTTTATGATATTGTGAGGTAATTTTTTATGAATTTCAATTATTTGAAAATTTTTGGCAGACTCTTGTTGTGCTTGAATAGTGTATCTTCCATCAACAAATAGGTAATTTTTTTTTTTAAGTATAATAGCAATACCTGCAGATCCAGAAAAATTGCTAATGTTTTTTAATCTATCATTTTTTGCATACTCTGAAAAATAGTCATCATTTTTAGGTACAATATAACCATCGATTTTTAATTTTTCGAATTTCTGTCTTAAAATGTTTATTTTATTTTTTATCATTTAATTCTTTTTTGATATCTTGCCCAACCAGGACTTCTTTTTCCATCATCAATTTCAAAGTCTTGATTAAATTCAAAATCATTATCATCATCTTTAGATTCATCAAAAAATGAATTTTTTTCTAAATATTTTTCTGGTAACTCATCGATAAACCTGGAGGCCATACTGTCAATCCAGTTACCTTGATAGAATCTATTCATAGCAAACGATATTAACGCTTTATTTTTAGCCCTAGTTATACCGACATATGCCAACCTTCTTTCTTCTTCAAGTCCATTTTGGCCCTTTTCCTGTATAGATTTCTGATGTGGAAAAAGACCCTCTTCCCATCCTGGTAAAAAAACCACATCAAACTCAAGACCTTTTGAGCCATGCATTGTCATCATGTTAACCTTTTCTCCATCCCAATCTTGATCTATTGAGGTCGCTAATGCTACATGTTCTAAAAAAGTTTCTAAACCATCAAAATCTTTCATGGCACTTAAAAGCTCTTTTATGTTTTCTAATCTATTTTCATTTTCTAAGTCTTTTTTATTTTTAAGCATGGCCGAATAACCAGACTCATCCAATACTAATTGTAAGATCTTAACGTGATTAATTCTTTTTATATTAATGTCATTTCTCCATTTATCTATTAAGAATAAAAAAGAACTCAAACCCATTTTTGTTTTTGGCTTAATTAAATTTTGCTCTATTAATTTTTTTGAAGCAATTTCCAAACTTACCGAGTTGTCTTTTGAAAACTCATGTATCAACTTTATGGTACTTTCTCCAATTGATCTTTTAGGATTATTTACTATTCTACCGAATGCTAAATCATCTTTTGGTTGATGAATTAACCTTAGGTATGCTACGCAGTCCTTGATTTCTGATCTTTCATAAAATTTTGTACCACCTAAAATTCTATAAGGTAATCCAATTTTTAAAAACCGCTCCTCAAATTCTCTTGTTTGAAATATGGCCCTAACTAAGATTGCAATATTATTAAATGAATATTTTTTTTTAAGTTTTTTTTCTATCTCATCAGAAATTCCTATGGCTTCATCTTTTCCATTTTTAAAACAATTAAGCTTAACAAGATCACCTTTTTCCATTGTAGTTTTTAAAGTTTTTCCAACTCTATTTTGATTATTTGCAATAAGATTTGATGCAACAGATAGAATATTTTGAGAAGAACGATAATTTTCTTCTAATCTAATTACTTTTGAATTTTTATAAACTTGATCAAATTCTAAAAAATTTTTTATTTCAGCACCACGCCAGCTATATATAGATTGATCATCATCACCAACACAGCATAGAT
>Ga0307998_1000679_pt1 | contig 18971 bp, 14 predicted proteins | sample Davwhametageno37_FD_203147 | JGI IMG/M metagenome (GOLD analysis project Ga0307998, IMG submission 203147) | Marine microbial communities from Davis Island wharf, Antarctic Ocean - #37 | ecosystem: Environmental > Aquatic > Marine > Unclassified | place: Antarctic Ocean: Davis Island wharf... | reverse complement strand
ATGTATTCGGGTCATTCAATGGGCCTATTCCCTTCGCACAAAGACGCTCCTAGAGTTGTGGTTACGAATGGAATGATGATACCTAATTATTCTAAACCCGATGATTGGGAGAAATTTAATGCCATGGGCGTAACTCAATACGGTCAGATGACTGCCGGCTCGTTTATGTACATAGGTCCTCAGGGTATTGTTCATGGAACTACCATTACTTTGTTGAATGCCGGAAGAATGATTTCAGATGATGGTTTAGGTGGTAAATTATTTATTACAGCAGGCCTAGGAGGAATGTCAGGAGCTCAACCAAAAGCAGCAAAAATTGCAGGAGCAGTTAGCATTACAGCTGAAATCAATGCGAAAGCCACCTACACCAGACACTCACAAGGATGGGTGGATGAAGTATATACAGATTTAGATGAATTGCTTTCAAGAACGAAGCAAGCTCAAAATAACAAGGAAGCTGTTTCTTTAGTTTACCAAGGTAACATTGTTGAGCTTTGGGAGAAATTAGTAGAAGAGGATTTTCCTGTTGATTTGGGTTCTGACCAAACGTCACTTCACAACCCTTGGGCAGGAGGATATTATCCGCTAGGATATACATTGGAAGAAGCCAACGAAATGATGGCAAAAGAACCTCTTAAATTCAAGGAGGAAGTTCAAAAGACATTAAAACGGCATGTTATAGCAATTAATACACTAAGTGCAAACGGAATGTACTTCTTCGATTATGGCAATGCATTTTTGTTAGAGTCTAGCAGAGCTGGAGCTGACATTATGGAAGGTTTAAATTTCAAATACCCGTCATACGTTCAAGATATTATGGGCCCTATGTGTTTCGATTTTGGATTTGGCCCATTCAGATGGGTATGCGCCTCTAATGACCCAAAAGATCTTCAAATTACAGACAGGATTGCAGGAGATGTTTTAGAACAAATGGCAAAAGAAGCACCAAAAGAAATTAAACAACAAATTGAAGATAACTTGAAGTGGATTAGAGCCGCTGACGAAAACAAATTAGTTGTTGGTTCGCAAGCAAGAATTTTATATGCAGATGCTGAAGGAAGAATGAGAATTGCAAAAGCGTTCAACAACGCTGTAAAATCAGGTGAACTCTCTGCTTCTATTATTTTAGGACGAGATCATCACGATGTCTCAGGAACAGATTCTCCTTATAGAGAAACTTCAAATATTTATGATGGATCACAATTTACAGCAGACATGGCTATTCAAAATGTTATTGGAGATTCATTTAGAGGAGCAACATGGGTTTCTATCCACAACGGCGGTGGCGTTGGTTGGGGTGAAGTAGTAAATGGAGGTTTCGGAATGTTAATAGACGGAAGTGCAGATTCTGAAAGAAGGCTTACTTCAATGCTGCATTGGGATGTTAATAACGGAATTGCACGAAGAAATTGGGCAAGAAACGAAGGTGCTACCTACGCTATTAAAAGAGCAATGGAAATGGAACCCAACTTAAAAGTTACTATCCCTAATTTAGTGGACGATGCTGATTTAGAAAACCTGCTATAAGCGAATAAGGCGTAACGAACACTAATTGGAAACAGCATGGAGTAGGTTTTAAAATATCCATATACATTCTAAATACTTATGTAATTCCCTCCTTTAACGATCAAGGAATTACCACAGAATCTACTTTATGCATGATTCCCATTTTCATAACAGAAAGTTATTCATTTAGCAAATTAAAAGAGCGACGAATAGAAAATGTCAATTCGGACATTTGTCTTTATTTATTAGATAAAAGTCGTGTATTTAAAATAAATTCAATGGTATGGTTTATGAAATAAAATTACTTGCAGTGCAAGAATCAATATCAGCATACGCAAAAACTATTTCTTCTATAGGAGCTCAAGCCAATCAACTAAATTATATAAGAAGTGATTTTTTCCAAAACAAGCTTTTGGTAATTCAATTCATTCAAACAGGCCTGCCATTTGATTTATTTGAAAAAATAAAGGCGATTACTCCTTTTTCTGAAGAAGATTGGGCAAACTACCTCAACCTTTCAGTAAAAACGCTGCAACGCAATAAGAAAGAAGTTGACTTCTTATTTAAACCAATTCATTCCGAAAAAATAATAGAACTTGCCGAGATAGCTTGTTTTGGCCATGAAATTTTTGATACCAAAGAAAAATTTTATAGTTGGTTATTTTCTAATAACTACTCTTTAGGTAACCAGCTGCCAAGCTCACTTTTACAAAACTCATACGGCAAAGAAATGGTAATGGCCGAACTAAACAGGATTGATCATGGAATTTTTGTATAATGACGCAGTTTCGATTAACTAGACTGAAATACGCAAGCGAATTCAGCGGTTATGGAGCATCGCTATATGGTAATAGATGGAATTCCAAAGGTGTTGATATGGTATACACTGCAGAAAGTAGATCATTAGCAATGGCCGAAGTTATGGTTCACCTAACATTAGCCAGCTTACCAAGTGATTTTATGATGGTTGAAATCGAGGTTCCAAACGAAGTGACTTACGCAGTACTTAAGCCGTCCGAACTTAAAGACAATTGGAACGCAAATCAGTTTGTTTGTTTCACACAAAAAACGGGAGATGCCTTTATTCGTTCAGGAAAATCCTGCTTATTAAAAGTTCCATCTGCAGTTGTTCAAGGAGATTCTAATTATCTTATTAATCCATATCATATACAATTCAAACTCATTAAAATTACTGCCTCAAGTAATTTCCCTTTTGACCACAGAATTTTTAAAACGTAATGCACGCTCACTTCCTTATTCATAAACCCTGCGGATACCTCAGCCAGTTTGTAAACAACGGTCCAAAGCAAGGCAAAAAGAAACTGCTTGGTGAATTGTATGATTTCCCAGAAGAAACGATGGCTATTGGTAGATTAGACGAACCGTCGGAAGGATTATTATTATTGACTACTGACGGTTTGATGAGCGAAGTTGTGCGAGGAAAAAAAGTAGAAAAAGAGTATTTTGCTCAAGTAGACGGTTTAATTGATGATGAAGCAATTCGACTATTGAAAAAGGGAATTGAAATTGGTTTTCATGGAAAAAAGTACACTACCAAACCTTGTGCCGTCTCCAGTATTGAAGATCCTAATTTTCCTGACCGAACTAAAAAAATTCGTGACCCAAAACATGGTCCCACCTCGTGGGTTTCAATTACGCTTAAAGAAGGTAAATTTCGCCAAGTAAGAAAAATGACAGCAGCTTGCGGCTTTCCGACACTGCGGTTAGTTCGAGTAAGAATTGGCAACTATCGAATGAATGCTTTTAATGCCGGTGAAGTTATTCCATTAGAAAATATTGAAGTTTAGTTCCTGCGATTTCTGCGATCAAAAGCCGTATTTCGAGTGTGTGTTTGAATTAACCTTGTTTGCTCTTCTTTAACTTTTGGGTGCTTTCTATGTCCCCAAATTTTATCTCTTGCTATTTTCGATGCTTTCACAAAATCGATGATCGGCATTGGGTAATTCTCGCCTAAAACGAAACCATATAGTTGCTGCTCCATGGGCGTGAGACTCCAAGGTTCATGAATAAATTCAGATTGCAAATCTCTCAATTCTGGAACCCATTTTTTAATAAATACCCCATCTTCATCATTATCTTTCGATTGCTTCACTGGATTATACATTCGAATTGTATTTATACCTGTTGTACCTGCTTGCATTTGAATTTGAGGATAATGGATTCCGGGCTCGTAGTCTAAGAAATTTCTTCCCAAATGAGAAGTAATCAGGCGCCAATCTAAGTCCAAATGAAGACAAGCAAAAGAAACTAACATGGCGCGCATTCTAAAATTAATCCAACCAGTGCTAATCAGCGCCCGCATGTTTGCGTCAATCATTGGAAAACCAGTCCTTCCCTCTTTCCAAGCTGCTAATTTTTCAGGATCATTCTCTCTCTCTAGTAATTCATATCCTCTATTAATGCATTTTTTTTCATAAGCCACTTCCACTTCGAACTTTTGAATAAAGTGACAGTGCCACTTCAAACGCATCATCATATTTTCAAAACTGCGTGAATATTTTTTTCTGTTCGGATGAAAGTGAACATAATGCAGTACCTGTTTCACACTAAGGTTACCCCAAGTAAGGTAGGGTGAAATTCTGCTACATGACTTTCTACTTAATAAAGGCTTAGAGATGTGGTTACTATAATTCTTGCCTCTGTCTTCACAAAAAGACTGCAAGTATTTCCACGCATTTTTTTCGCCTGCCGGTTGAAAATGACTCGGTAGAAGTTTTATTTGTTGCTCTAACTTTTCCTTTAGCGGAAAATTATTTTGAAAAACTAGATTCTCCTTTTTTTTGTATTTATTTTCAATTGGCTCGGCGCTCATTGTTTCATCCCACTGCTTGTCCCAACCATTTCTATTTTTGATGCCCCGAACAATGGCGTCACGCTGAAATTCTCGCCAAAAAACATGCTTAGAGTCGAATAGCTTTTTTATTGCTCTATCACGATTCCAAGTCACTTGGACTCCGCTTTCCTGGTAAGTAAACACATTTTTGACTTCAAATTGATCTAAAATACTTTTGAATCCGTCAACCGCGTTACAGTGCATAATGGTTACCTGTTGATTAAACGACCGCATGTTTTCATTCATACCTCGAATACTGCCGTATACAAATTGCAAGTGCCTTTCTGAAGTTGCAGAATGAGCCAATAAATCAGGTTCAAAAAAGTAGACTATCATGTACTCCAGATCGCTATTTTCCGCAGCATGGAAAGAAGCATGATCTCTCAATCGTAAATCCTTCTTTAACCAAACCACATTAATTTGCTGCACCATCACCGTAATTAAAACCGGAATTTAAATAAAAAGTTTCATCTCCGTTGTAATCAAATATTATTTCTACATTTGTGAGTGATTACTCACTTTTTTAATGCTATCAAAAAAAGACCTTATATTAAAAACTGCCTTAAAGCTATTCGCTCAGAATGGGTTCTCAGCGACTTCTACCTCTAAAATTGCAAAGGCTGCAGGAGTTTCTGAAGGTTTAATTTTTAGACATTTTGAAAATAAAGACAGCTTACTTCACGCAATTCTAGAAATGGGAAGAATAAAAGGCATGGCTCTTTTTGAAGGAATTACCAATTTTCAAAAACCGAAAGACCAACTTAAGTATATTCTCCAAATTCCCTTTAACATACGGAAAGATGAATTTCCTTTTTGGAAGTTACTTTATGCTTTAAAATGGCAATCCATCAATTACGACGAAGAACCTTCAAATCAATTAAAACCAATTGTAATTGAAATTTTCAGCCAACTAGAGTATCCTAAACCGGAGTTAGAAGCAGAGTTTGTACTGATGCTTTTTGACGGTATGGCAACAGCTGTTCTTCTGAAAAAGATTAAAGAGAGCAAAGCCATAGAAGTCTTAATACTTAACAAATACAATATAAATGACTAAAGTAATTCTTATAACTGGAGCTTCTTCGGGCATTGGAAAAGAAACTGCCAAAACATTGATTGCAGAAGGGCATAGCGTTTACGCTGCAGCAAGAAGAATTGAAAAAATGGATGATCTAGTAAAACTTGGCGCCAAATCTATAAAAATGGACATTACTGTTGATGCTGATATTGTAAATACAGTAAACACGGTGCTTGAAGAAGAGGGCAAAATTGATGTGTTAGTAAACAATGCTGGATATGCAATTTACGGGGCAATGGAAGACACTATCCTTAAAGATGCCCGGAGACAATTTGAAGTAAACATTTTTGGTTTAGCTCGAATTACTCAATTGGTATTACCTAGCATGCGAAAACGGAAATCCGGTACCATTATTAACATAAGTAGCATGGGCGGTAAAATGTACATCCCATTCGGCTCTTGGTACCACGGCACCAAACATGCCCTCGAAGGTTGGTCTGACTGTTTACGGACAGAATTAAGGGACTTTGGAATTAAAGTAGTTATTATCGAACCCGGTGGAATTAAAACGGAGTTTGATGATGTGATGCTAGAACCAATGATTGAAAGATCGGGGAAAGGACCATATGCTGAACTAACTAAGAAAGTAGTGAAAGGAGTAAAAGATACTTACCATAACAATAAAGCATCACACCCTTCGGTAATTGCAACCTGCATCTCCAAAGCAGTGAACTCGAAAAAACCAAAAACCCGATATCGTGCAGGTTACATGGCAAAACTAGCCGTTTTTATTCGCACTTTTTTAGGTGATAGAGTTTGGGATTGGATTATAATGAAAGCAGCATAAAAACATGAAAAAAATAGTAAAAATAATAGGACTAACTATTGGTGGATTTATCCTCTTACTTGTAATTGGAGGTATCCTTTTTGTGAAGATAAGCCCGGAATTTGGAGGAAAGCATACTCCAATGGATGTTGAACGCTATTCAAAGTCAACTAACTTCAAAGAAGGACAGTTTGAAAATTTAAGCTCCACTAACATGGACATGAGCTTTAGAGAAACGATGGGAACTTTGGCTGATTTTATAAAAGGAACTCAAAATGCAAAGCCAGACTTTGAATTACCAGTTGAAAAAGTAGATTCTCTAAGTTGGGAGCAAAATGACACCACGAATCGACTAGTTTGGTTTGGACATTCTTCTTTTTTAATCAAACTAGACGGAAAAAACATTTTAATTGACCCTATGTTGGGTAAAGTTGCAGCACCTCATCCTTGGCTTGGAGGAGATCGGTATGCAACAGAACTTCCTATTGAAATTGAAAAATTGCCAAGAATTGATGCGGTTTTAATTTCTCACGACCATTACGACCATTTAGATTATGGCAGCATTCAACTATTGAAAGACAAGGTGAATCAATTTATGGTACCACTTGGCGTTGGATCTCACCTAAAAGAATGGGGAATTGAGGACAATAAAATCCAAGAATTTGATTGGTGGCAAGAAACTACTTACGAGCATATTGGTTTGGTATTTACACCCTCGAGACACTTTTCAGGTCGAGGATTAACAGATCGCTTTTCGACATTATGGGGAAGCTGGGTTATTACGGGAGAAACGAAAAACCTATACTTTAGTGGCGACGGTGGATTTGGAAGTCATTTTAAAGAAATAGGAGAAAAGTTTGGGCCTTTTGATTTTGCAATGATGGAGTGCGGCCAGTACAATAAAAACTGGGCAAATATTCACATGATGCCAGAAGAAACGGTACAAGCGTCATTAGATGTAAATACGAAAGTTTCAATGCCAATTCATTGGGGAGCTTTTACCCTATCCATGCATTCTTGGACCGATCCTGTTGAGCGATTTACAGCAAAATCGAAAGAACTAAACCTAACGTACTTTGTACCAAAAATTGGCGAAGAAATTCTATTGAATAAAATTAAAAGTAAATCGGAAGTATGGTGGAAAAACTAACTACCGTTCTTATCAAAAGAAATCTCGTAGTGCTTTCCTTTTTCTAATTTAACATGAATAAGGTCTGCATCTATTTGATTACAGAATAATTGTAGTAACTCCGCTCCTAATGTTTGCTGCGACCCTTTAAATTCAGGTTGCCCTTTACCATCATCTCCTATGCGAAGTACACAACTCCCCTTTTCTACAAATAGTTTTACATAAATCTCTAGACTCTCCCCTTCAACTTTCCCATGTTTAATAGAGTTAATAAAGATCTCGTTAATAGCCAAACCCATCGGAATACATATATCAACATTCAAAAATATATTAATTAAATCTAATTTGAATTTTACATAATTTTTTAATTGGTGCGAGTCCTTCAAGTTAGAGGTTAATGTTTGAATGTACGTAGAAAAATTAATATTAGAGAAGTTCGAGGTCTTGTATAAAATCGCGTGAACGTTGGCTATTGCAGCAATACGGTATTTACAATTGTTAAACGCCTTATGTATTTCTTTATCTTCAAATCGCATCATTTGTAAGCTTAGTATGTTACTTACCACTTGCAGATAATTTTTTACTCTATGATGAGTTTCTTTTAAAAGTATCCGGTTATTATTTTTCTCTTTTTCTAATTCATCTTTCTTCTGTTTTAATTGAATGTGTTCATTTTCTTTATCTGTTACATCCGTTATCAACCCAACTAAAAAACGATTTTCCTCTCCATCAACAATTCTAACTTTTGAGGTAATTAAATTATAAGTTTCACCTTGAATTGTTAGTTTCTCATCGTTCCAATTAATTCCTCCATTTGCTAATATTTCCTCATCTATATTAAGGAATACTTCTGCTTCTTCAGCAGTAAAAAAATCAGCATCACTTTTCCCTAGCAATCCTTCTTTTTTAATATTAACGAAACTTTCAAATGAAGAATTAACGAGAGTAAAACAATAGTTACTATCTTTAATAAAAAGTGGATTCGGAATCGAATCAATTATGTTCTGAAACCAAGTTGACTCCTTCTTTCTTTCTCCTTTTTCTAATAAAAGCTGTTGCTTCAATTCTTCAACTTCTCTTTCTAATTCTTTAATTCTCCTCATATCCAACCTATTTAGTCAAATTCATGTGTAATGTACTTAAAAAAGCTCAACCTTTACAGTACTAGTTGTTTAGAAATACCATCTGCAACAATAAACCCTCCAGTCCAAGCCGCTTGAAAATTAAAACCTCCAGTAAAGCCATCAATATTGAGAACTTCTCCAGAAAAATAAAGCTTTGGAATAATTTTACTTTCCATCGTTTTCATATTCACCTCTTTCAAGTTTATTCCTCCCGCTGTCACAAACTCTTCTTTAAACGTCGTCTTTCCATTTGCGGAATAATCATCTTTAGACAAAAGTTGAACCAGTTTTTCTAATTCTTTTTTATTCAAATCTGCCCATCTTTTTTTGCTATCTAAATTTCCTTTCTGAAGCAAATAAATCCAGAACCGATTTGGAAAGCCTTCTATTTTAGTGTTCGATAACTGCATTTTAGAATTTGTTTTTCGAAGACCATCAACTAAATCCTGTGCATTGGAAATCCATTCTACTTCGTAGTCGAATTGGTACGACCTTTCAAATAAATACTTTGCTGCTTTTGCAGATAATTTGAGTATTCCTGGGCCACTCATACCCCAATGTGTAAAAAGTACCGGTCCGTATTCCTCAAACTTAGTTCCCGCAATTCTAACAGATGCATTCATTGCCAATCCCATTAATTCATTGGATGCATGTTTTTTTAAATTAAATGTAAATAAACTAGGGATTGGTTTTGAAATCGTATGCCCAAGACTTTCAATCCATTCATAATGTTTTACCTTAGAATTTCCACCAACAGCTAATACAACTGTATCTGCACTCATACTTTCTTTATTTGTTTGAATCTGAAATCCATCTTTTCCTTCAACTATGCTTTTCACTTCAGTAGACAGCTTTACTTTGACTCTATGCTTATTAATCTCGTTTTGGAAGCAATCAATTATCGTCTGAGAAGAATCGCTAACCGGAAACATCCTTCCATCGTCCTCCATTTTCAACTCCACTCCCCTATCAGAAAACCACGCAATAGTATCTCCTGACATAAACGTATGAAAAGGCCCTAGTAATTCCTTTTCTCCTCTTGGATAAAAGGCAGAAAGCTCTTTCGGCACAAAACAAGCATGCGTTACATTGCAACGGCCACCTCCACTAACCTTTACTTTCGACAATGTTTTAGTTGTCTTTTCTAAAATCACTACTTCAGCGTTTGGACATTTTTCCGCTATATTAATTGCTGAAAAAAACCCAGCGGCTCCACCACCGATTACTACTATTCTAAATCCCATATTTCAAAGAAACTTAATCCAATTCGTTTAATCCAAAAAGAAATGGCTGCATTTCTATATTTTTACTCCAAACTTTTAACTGTGCGTTTATTTTTAATATCAATCTTTCTTTTTTCTACATTTTGTTCAACTGCGTCGGAACCTTCTCTTGTTTCGAGCCATAATGTAGTTATTGAAAATATCGAATCAGAAATTAAGCTGATCAACCTTCCACCTTACTGCAAAGATTGTATCGCTAAGCTGAACGGAAAAGAATACAGACTTACCGTAAATGAGCTTGGCGAAAGCACCATAACCGCTATTTTACAGGCTAAAAGTCTACTAAACGTGTCGTCGAGCTACGGAAATTACAATTCTATTATCAATTTGATTCCATTGTGGTTGTCAATTATACCGCCTTTGCTAGCTATTATTTTAGCGTTGGTTCTTAAAGAAGTAGTTACCTCACTTCTAATTGGTATTTTCTCAGGTGTTTTTATAATTCACATCTATTTCACTTCTTTTTGGATGGCACTAATTGCGTCTTTCACAAGTTTAATAGATCATTATATTTTAGATTCTCTAAACGACTCAGGGCACCTTTCCATTATAATTTTTTCTACTTTAATTGGTGGAATGGTTAGTGTAATTTCTAAAAATGGTGGGATGCAAGGCGTAGTAAATCGCATATCTAAGTTTGCAAAAACTCCTAAAAGTGGTCAATTGGCTACTTGGTTTTTAGGAATTGTAATATTTTTCGATGATTATGCCAACACCTTAATCGTAGGAAATACGATGCGCCCAATTACGGATCGACTTAAAATCTCTAGAGAAAAACTCGCGTACTTAGTTGATTCTACAGCAGCACCAATAGCTGCTATTGCATTTGTAACAACATGGATTGGGGCAGAACTAGGATACATTGAAAGCGGTATTGCGACCATAGAAGGATTAGATGAAGGTGTTTATTCTATCTTCATCTCCTCTTTAGCCTACTCTTTCTACCCCATTTTTGCGCTCTTGTTTATGTTGATTCTGATATTAAGAGAAAGAGATTTTGGTCCAATGTACCACGCTGAAAAAGAAGCACGAATGAGTGACGTTATAACTACAGATCCTCTAAACAAGAACGAGGAATTAGATGAATTTACTGCAAAAAAAGGAATACCTTACAAAGCATTTAATGCCATTGTTCCCGTAATAGTGGTCATTCTAGGGACAGTTATTGGTCTCATAAGCACAGGGTGGGATACTACAATTATTGACGATTCCTCAATATCATTGAGTCGGAAAATATCAACTATTATCGGAAATGCAGACTCCTATAAAGCGCTTTTATGGTCTTCATTAGCTGGACTTTTTATCGCTATCATACTTTCTGTCTCACAAAAACTAATGAGTATACACCAATCAATAAATGCTGCAGTTGGTGGTTTTAAAACCATGTTAACAGCTGTAATAATTCTTATTTTAGCTTGGTCTCTAGCTTTAGTTATAGAAGATTTACACACTGCCGACTTCCTAACTTCAATTATGTCCGATAACGTAAGTCCATACTTTGTGCCAACATTAACATTCTTGCTTGCTGCAGTAGTAGCTTTTTCTACAGGGTCTTCTTGGGGTACAATGGCGATTTTGTATCCTTTAATGTTGCCATCTTCATGGGCAATTTGTCTTTCTGCAGGAATACCTGAAGTTGAGACGTTATCTATTTTTCATAACGTTGTAGCGTGCGTTTTGGCAGGAGCAGTATTGGGCGACCATTGTTCTCCTATTTCAGATACCACGATTTTAAGCTCATTAGCTAGCTCTTGCAATCACATAAATCACGTTCGCACGCAAATGCCATATGCCCTTACTGTGGGCGCTGTAGCCATCGTATTTGGAACTATTCCTGCTGCCTTTGGTATACCGTTTTGGATAATTTTACCGTGCGGAATTATCGCCATGTACTTAATTATCGGCAAAGTTGGAAAAAAGATCCAAATAACAGCAAAAAGGTAAAAAACAAACTCGAATTAACAGTTTAAGGTTAATAACTTCGAAAGTAAATCACTTTTTACCTTCTTGCCTTTAGATAGCTTTGAAATGTGAGTTTTCAACACCATGATAATAATCTCATTTAATCAAAGTTTATAAACTATGAGCAAGCTCTTTTTAATCAGCATCAACATTTTTGTGGTATTTGCGCTTAAAATATTCTTTGGTGGAGATATCAGTATCGAACAAAAAATGCAAGATACCATTACACCAGGAGATACGTTAGACGTTACATTAGAAATTACGAAAGGGGATAGAGAAGGCTTTGCCAAATGGCAACAATCCTTACCAGAAGGGTTTATTGCAAGCCCAGTTGAAATGAATGGCGCAACTTTTTCATTCAAAAAACAACAAATAAAAATAATTTGGATGGAGCTTCCAGCATCAGAAACTTTCGAAATCAAATATAAAATAGAAACAAGTCCAACTGTTAGTGGAGTACATGACTTGACCGGAAAATTTTCGTTCATCGAAGAAAATGAAAGAAGAGATATTAATTCTAACCTATTCATATTGAGCGTTGAGAAAAACACATTATCTGATAATGCTGGTGTAAATCTACCTGAATCGAAAGAAAGCTCTGCAACAGAAAAAGAGCAATTAATAGAGATTCCGAATATGGTAAGTGAATCTCAACCCGCAAACAATGTCGATTCTGCAGATGATATGGATAACAGTGTACTTCAGAACACAGTAACGACTCAGGCTACAAAAAACGATTTAATATTGATAGAACGGGAAGTAAAGCACATAGAAGGTGCAAATTACGAGGTGAGCTTAATTATTTCCAAATCTGACCTTTCAAGCTTTGGAAAAGTGGAAGATTATATGCCACCAAACTTTATCGCTTCTGAAATAGAGTCAAATGATGGCGTTTTTACTTTCAAAAATAATGTGGTGAAGATTTTATGGATGATGCTTCCTAAAGCTGAAAACTTTACGGTAAAATATGCGATGCAAAGCACTTCAAATGAATTTGATAGCGCGGTTGTGCATGGAGTTATTTCCTACTTAAATGTAAACCAATCAGTTCAAAACAAATTAAATCCAACAAAATTTAAAAACTTCCTGGCTAAAAGTGAACCGAATCTGCAGCTTGCAGAAGAAAGCAGCCTCATAGAGAAAGCAAAGGAAGAAAGTAGCCTCAACGAAAAAGAAAGTGACGTAACAGGGGTGATTAAAGATGGTGCCAGTTCATCTTTTGATTCAACTAAAGAAAATGTCATTGATAATATTGACGAAGAGTTAGTAGAACAAATAACAAACATTCCTGCACCTGAAACCAGCGTTGACTATAAAGTCCAAATTGCTGCGTCGCACAAAGAAGTTCAGCAATCATATTTCATTGAGAGGCATTCAATTAAGGAAAAGGTTTCAATTGAATTTCATGAAACATGGTACAAATACACAATCGGCTCATTTCCTATTTATAAAAAAGCTCGTGATAAAAGAAACAAAATTTGGGCAAGTAAAAATAAAATAAACGACGCCTTTGTAACAGCATACAATGCAGGAGAGCGAATTAGTGTACAAGAAGCATTGATGGTTAGCAAGCAAAAATGGTACAAGTAACTTATTAAATAAATAAGAATTATCTTTGACCCTTAATTGCATACTTCAAAATGAAATACTTTTTACTAAGCATCTTTTCCTTTTTTTTGATTACTACAGCTATTGCACAAGACGCTAAAGCAGAAAAAGAAGCAGATCTGAATGTAACTAAAGCATTTGGGCCAACAATTGGAATTGGAATTGGAACAATTGGAATATACGGAGACCTAAATGACAGGGACTATGGCTCACCTTTTAACTCTAACTTCGGCTATAACCTATACGTAATTCAGCCAGTTAGTAAATCATTCAATGTTCGTTTTAATTTTTTTTTAGGAGAAGTGAGGGATGAAGAACGATCTTTAGAACGTAACTTAAATTATGAATCTGATTTAAGAGCCGCATCCATTCAAATAGAATATAACTTTGATGCATTGTTACCAGAAAATAGAACTATTTCCCCATTTATTACAGTGGGTATTGAGGCCATTGAGTTTAATCCTAAAACTGACTTAGAGGCGAATGGTGGGGAAACTTATAATTATTGGGCAGACGGATCAATTAGAAGCAGAGCTGAGAACTCTACGTCTGCAGAACAAGCGATAATTGTACAGAGGGATTATGTTTACGAAACTGACATTAGAGAAGCTGGGTATAACAATAGCAGAACCTATACAGAGAGAACTTTGGCAGTGCCGATAGGTGCAGGAATTGATTTTAAATTAACTGATCAAGTTAATTTTAGATTGGAAAGTGTGTTTCACCTTACTTTCTCGGACTATATTGATGGCGTTACAAGAAAGACAAAACCTGATTTTTTAGGTACTAAACCAGCGAATGGTAAAAATGACCACCTTTTTTACAATGGTATTTCGGTAAATTATAACTTCCAAAAAATACTGCCCGCTGATAATCTAAACATCGAAGGTGAAGCATTTGATTTTCTGACAAGTGGAAATACAGAAGATTACGACTCAGATGGTATAATTGATTTAATTGACCTTTGTCCCAACACTCCTCCGGCTATTGAAGTAGACACAAATGGCTGTGCTTTAGATACTGATGGAGACGGTATTTCAGATTATTTAGATGAAGAAATCAATTCTAAATATCCTGCATATGCTAATGACAAAGGCGTTGGAATGACTGACGAAATGCTGTACGAATCATTCATGCGTTACCAAGATTCTACTTTAGCGTTTGCAGAGGTTATTCAAAGAGACTTTAAAGGCGAATCAAAAGGATATAAAAAATACCGAGTTAAAGTAGGAGAGTACAATCGCGGTGAAGAACCACCAAACTTGAATGAACTGCTAAGTTTAGCAGACTTAAAAAAAGTTAATCAAGGTGATAAGTCAATTTATACTGTTGGTAATTACAAATCACTAATAGAAGCAAATCTTAGAATAGAGTCGTTAAAGAATAGCGGATTTGATGCAGAGGTTGTAAAAAGAGAGCCTTCAGGGAAGATTTCAACTATTAATGAAGAAGAACAAGAACTATTAGCCATTGCTTCAAATAAGATTGATGAGAACACGAAAAATCTCGCAAAAGAAAAAGGAGTAGCTTTCAGAGTGCAACTTGGAGCTTTTGCGAAAAAACCAATCTCTAAGAAATACAACAACATTCCTGGTTTGTTTATAATTGAGAGCAACGGTATTTACAAATACATGTCGGGTTCATTTAGCAACTTTGCAGATGCAGCCAAACACAAAGTTAGAATGGTCGTTGCCGATTTTGACGGAGCGTTCGTTGTTGCCTACAAAGATGGTCAAAGAGTTAAACTAAGAACGGTTGGCGTGAAACCAATCGAGTCCAATCCTTTAATCGGAGAATAGCACCTGCAATACTTTCTTTTATCCACTTAAAACATAAGCATACTGCTTAACGTTTATTAACTGAATTTATCATTTTGTAATATTTACATTTGATAAACAAGTACATAATTATGAAAAAACTAAGTATTTCTATCTGTCTAACATTTATAGCTACGCTAAGTGTGGTGGCACAAACTAACTTTCAGGAGCAGCGAGTTAAGGATTCCGTGCAACACGATAAATTTGGGAAACTACTCTACACCGTGGTATCGCAATATGTAGATGAAGTTGATAGCGAAGAATTAATTGAAGATGCCATTGTTGGCATGTTGAAACAATTGGATCCCCATTCAGTCTATATACCTGAAAAGGAATTAAGAAGAATGAATGAACCTCTAGAAGGCAACTTTGAAGGAATTGGAATACAATTCAACATCTTAAATGACACCCTTATTGTCGTTTCTCCAATTTCAGGAGGCCCTTCTGAAAGACTGGGGATAATGTCGGGAGATAAAATGATTTTTGTTGAGGATGAAAATATTGCCGGAACGGGCCTTAAAAATAGCGACGTACAGAAACTTTTACGCGGAAAGAAAGGAACCATCGTAAATGTAAAAATAAAACGAAGCAGCGAAAAAGAACTTATTACTTTCGCGATCAAACGAGACAAAATCCCGATTTTCAGTATAGATGCATCTTACATGGCCGACCCAACAACAGGCTATATTAAAGTAAATCGATTTGCCAGAACAACTATGATGGAGTTTGTGCAGGCAATTGATACTTTAAAAATTAACGGTGCTAAAGATTTAATTCTCGATTTGAGAGGAAATGGAGGAGGATACTTAAACACTGCCTTTAGATTAGCAGATCAATTTCTTGACGCCGGCAAATTGATAGTCTACACTCAAGGTGATAAACAAAGAAGACAAGAATACAACGCTACCAGAATTGGTGCCTTTGAAAAAGGAAGATTGGTTGTGCTAATAGACGAAGGATCCGCTTCAGCTTCAGAAATTGTCTCAGGTGCGGTTCAAGATTGGGACAGAGGAATGGTGATTGGTAGAAGATCATTTGGAAAAGGTTTAGTTCAAAAACCATTTCCATTACCTGATGGTTCAGCGATTAGACTTACCACTGCTCGTTATTACACTCCCACAGGTAGATCTATTCAAAGACCATACGACGAAGGAAAAGATAAATATTATAAAGAACTGACTAGAAGATATGAAAGTGGAGAATTGATGGAAAGAGACTCCATTGACTTTCCTGACTCATTAACTTTCTATACTCCGAATGGAAGAAAGGTGTATGGAGGAGGAGGAATAATGCCGGATATTTTTGTGCCGTTGGATACTACCTTAAATTCAGAATTAAACAGAAACCTTGTAAGAAGAGGAGTTTACAATGAATTTGTTTTAAATTACTTAAATAAGAATAGGAAGGAAATGAAAGCCACCTACCCTTCATTCTTTTCGTTTAAAAATGACTTTACATTGGATGATGAGTTAATGGATGAATTCTTCTCTTTTGCTAAAAAGAAGAAGGTAAAAGAAAGCGAAACTGACTACTTAAAATCGAAAAAATTAATCGACACTCAATTAATGGCTCTTTTTGCGAGAAACTTATATTCTGTTTCTGCCTATTTCGAAATTATAAATGAACTTAATAACTCTTATTTAGAAGCACTAAAAGTTCTTAAAGGCGATGCTTTTGAACAGGCTAAACTTAGCTTTGAATAATTATATTTGCACATCAAATTTAAAAATTAATAAATCATGAATGATAATGTAAAAACCGGGCTTTTAATTGCCTTTTCTGTTTTAACTCTTGTAAATACTGTAATGATATTTTCTAACGATGATGTATCTTACGATAGACCGGAAAGGAACACAGTAGTTTCAAATCCAATAGCACCTGAAAGCCCAGTAAATACTGAGGTAAATAATGCCAATGTAATACCCGAAGCTGTAGGTCCAAAAACAGACATTCAGTTTGCTGAGATGGAGCATGATTTTGGTGTAATTGATCAAAACACCACAAACCCAAAGGTTTTTACATTCACCAACACAGGTAGTGAACCATTACTTATTTCAAATGCAAAAGGAAGCTGTGGATGTACTGTTCCTGAATATCCAAAACAACCAATTGCACCAGGTGAAACAGGTGACATTAAAGTAGTTTATAGCCCTGGAACACAAGCGAACCAACAAACAAAGTCGATAACAATTACGGCAAATACAGAGCCTGCTACAACTGTCTTAAGAATAAAAGCTAACGTAACTCCAGGTGAGGGCGCTGAGGCAGCAGCAACTGGAACTGCGCCGCTTCAAATTGGTGGTTAAGTTACACGGTCACCCGATAAAAACATGTAATAAAAGCCCTTCTGTGAAAACAGAGGGGCTTTTTAATTCACACACGTTAAAACATTTTGCAAGCGATAATTAACTTCCACCCTAAAGAGCTGTTTAAGGTGCTCAAAAAAATACGCTGTACTGTTTTAGCAATGCAAAAAAAACTCACTAGAGCTTCAATAATTAACGCCATACGCTTCTTCTTCTTCCTCCCGAAGTTAATTATTGACCATCCATCTTGAGCCACAACAACTTTTCTTACTTTATTAAACTAAGAAAGCCTTCTTGATTTCCCAAGAAGGCTTCATTATAATGAAGTAGATTAACTTAACTCTACTTGTTAATGGCTATTTTTCTTGTAACTAATTCTGTTCCAATTTGAACAGTAGCAAAATAGATGCCGTTAGAAAGGTTCTCAGAGTTTATAGTAATTCTTTGAACTCCTGTATTTAAGATACCAAAATTGTTTGACATTACTTCTTTACCTGCGATGTCTCTAACGATTAAAGAAACAGGCGCAGCCTTACTTAAATCAAATACAACATTTGCAATGTCAGCAGTAGGATTAGGATAAACATTTAAACTCTTTACGTCCTTGTTAATCTCACTAATACCGGTTGTCATTAAGTTATTTAACTTAACCTCAACAGAATTTAACACCTCTCTTTGTGCAGTATTTGCATTGAAATAACTTACAAATCCAACCAATGAAATATCGTTGTCTTTCCAAGCTGTACTCATTGTAAAAGTGTAGGATGTGTCATATGTTGAATTAGGAGCAGGGTTAGTAGCAATAACGTTAGAAACTCCCCATGCATCATTTGTTGGGTACACATCTCTTAAAACATGCTTGTGCACAAAACCTACGATAGGATTCCCAGCTCCTGCATAAGGATGACCAGCTCGATTGTTGAATGCATTTGACTGATTGTATCCTGTTCCTGTGCCAGTCACGCTATCTTCAACTACAAACAATGTTACTCTCAAGTCTCCAGGAATAGCGTAGTCTACAAAATTGGCACTAACATTAACAGTGGTTGATCTGTTTACTGCATTATAACTACCCGTTAAACTCACACTTACAGGAGTAGCAAGAGCTGCCTGAGAAGTAGCGTTGGCCGCCCAAGTACCTCTTCCATGAGCTACACTAGACTCTCCAGGAAACTGAACTCTATCGACACAAGCTGTAGGAGCGCCAGAACCAAAATCAGCACAGTACGTTGACGCTTCAGGAATCGTCATGGCATCTGTTCCAAAACAGGCATGTTCCCCGACTGCGATTACCGCAGGATTCGCCGCTAAAATTTGCTCAACAACTACTGCCCCATCTGGACAAAATTGACACGGAGCTGTTGTAAACTCTTCTAATAATACGTTTCTTGATACTGAAGTTCCACTATTTGCAAAAGTTCTAGCTGATAACGTGTCATTAGTATTATTAGGATCTATAACTCCATTTGGATTTGAAGAATAGACTTTAATGTCACTGAATTGACCTAACGTTGGGGACCAAGTTGTGTTATGAGTAAAAG
>Ga0307998_1000678_pt1 | contig 18981 bp, 4 predicted proteins | sample Davwhametageno37_FD_203147 | JGI IMG/M metagenome (GOLD analysis project Ga0307998, IMG submission 203147) | Marine microbial communities from Davis Island wharf, Antarctic Ocean - #37 | ecosystem: Environmental > Aquatic > Marine > Unclassified | place: Antarctic Ocean: Davis Island wharf... | reverse complement strand
GGCAAGGTGCTGCTGGAATATTTGAAATGTTATACTAAAGAAAATCATGAGCGATAAAAAAATACTTAAAGGAGGAGAGTTCCTCATCATTGAAACTGAACCAAAAGATATTTTCATTCCTGAACAATATGACGAAGAGCAAAAAATGATTGCCCAGAGTTGCCAGGATTTTCTTGAAGCAGAAATTTACCCCGAAGTAGAGGAAATTGACGCGATGCAAGAAGGCCTTATGGCAAGTAAGTTAACAAAAGCGGGAGAACTTGGTCTTTGCGGCATTTCTGTACCAGAAGAACTGGGCGGGTTTGGGAAAAACTTTGTAACCTCTATGCTAACAGCAGAGGTTACTGGTGCAGGTTACTCCTTTGCTGTGGCGCTATCTGCCCATACAGGAATTGGAACACTTCCTATTCTGTATTACGGCACAGAAGCACAGAAGCAGGAGTTTATACCTAAGCTCGCAAGTGGCGAATGGAAAGGTTGTTATTGCCTAACAGAACCAAGTTCAGGATCTGATGCAAATTCAGGAAAAACAAAGGCCATTCCGACCGCAGACGGAGAGCATTACGTTATTAACGGACAAAAGATGTGGATTACCAACGGTGGTTTTGCACATGTATTAACCGTTTTTGCTAAAATCGAAGATGATAAAGATTTATCTGCATTTATATTAACCGCAGATATGGCCGGTATTACCATGAATCCTGAAGAGAAAAAATTAGGAATTAAAGGTTCTTCCACCAGACAAATCTTCTTTAACGATGTAAAGATTTCAAAAGATAATTTACTCGGCAAAAGACAAGAAGGATTTAAGATTGCCTTAAATATTCTGAACATTGGTAGAGCAAAGTTAGCAGGTGCGGCATTAGGTGCTTCTAAAGCTGCTGTAAGCCGTTCTATTCAATTTGCAAACGAGAGAGAGCAGTTTGGTAGATCAATATCGAAATATGGCGCGATACGCTTTAAGTTAGCTGAACAAGCTATTAAATGTTTCGCTACTGAATCAGCACTGTACCGATTGAGCCAAAACATTACCGATACCATCGAAGCGCATGAAGCAGCTGGTATGGACAAGCAAAAAGCAACACTAGAAGGTTTACGCGAGTATGCAGCAGAGTGTGCCCTCTTAAAAGTTCATGGTTCTGAAACGCTAGACTATGTTGTTGATGAAGGTGTTCAAATTTATGGAGGTATGGGCTATTCTGCTGAAGCAGACATGGAAAGAGCTTACAGAGATGCGAGAATTAATAGAATTTTTGAAGGAACAAATGAGATTAACCGAATGCTAACGGTTGATATCATTTTGAAGAGAGCAATGAAAGGTGAATTAAACATATTGGAGCCTGCTATGAAAGTAGCGGAACAATTAATGGAAATTCCTGATTTCGACGTTGATGATTCTGCAAATTACGCAGCAGAAAGGCGAGTAATTGGCAACTTCAAAAAGGCAGTTTTATTAACTGCAGGAGCAGCAGCAAAAACATTGGCCGCATCATTGGCAAAAGAGCAAGAAGTATTGATGAACATAGCAGACATGGTTATGGAAACATACATCTGTGAATCAATGCTGTTGAGAGTTGAAAAAATGAAAAGCATGGGCTTGAATTTTGAACTTCAGGAAAAAATGATGAAAACATATTTATACGATGCTGCTGACAGAATGCACAAGCACGGAAAAGATGCTGTAAATTCATTTGTAACAGGAGACGAGCAAATGGGAATGCTAATGGGAATTAAGCGTTTCACAAAGCACGGACCTTTGAACATGAAAGAAAATAGACAAGCTATTGCACAAAAAATGGTAGCAGAAAATAAATATTGTTTCTAGTATCTACAACTATTTATAAAAATGAAAAGCTCAGTGGAAACCTCCACTGAGCTTTTTTTTTGCTGTGTACTTTTATAGAAGCATTGAAAGGGTTATTCAATTAAAAAGCTAAAAATAGTATAGACTTTATACGATTTTAACCTCCTCTCTCATCCATTAGCTGCTGTTGACCTATGATTGATCACGTACTAATTCGCTAAGAAAATAGGTCAAAATCATTCGACTTTCAAAATACTGTGCCCTTAGAAGAGACTTCAAAACCTTTCAAGAGCGAACATATAATTAGCTACATCTATCATAGAAATAATGTTTCTAATACTTCATGAGATGCGAAAAATAAAAACCTGAGCTAATACATCCGATGAGCTCAGCTATACTACAAGTTTTCCAAAGTATCAAACTTTGGAAAAGTTCATCCACCTAAAGTCCTGCATAAGAAATAGAATATTGAGCGTTTCGGAACTAATAAGAAATCTCGTTCAGTAATAACTGTCGAACACTTCTCCCCTTATTAATCAAACATAGCTTCTTTAAAACAAAAAAGTCCCGAGTCTTTCGACTCGGGACTTCCTTATTAAAGTAATCTAAACTTCTATTGGATAATCAGTTTTTCAACTTTCATCCCAGCTTCAGTTTGTATTTGCATATAATAAACACCTTTTGCGAAAGACGTAAAGTCCAAATCGTTTCTGTATGTTCCATTAACGTCAAAGTTTGCTGTGTAAACACTTCTTCCTTGGGCATCTCTCACTGTCATATTGAAGTTCTCCATTGACGGAGTCTCAATGTTCATTGTGAACAAACCATTAGAAGGGTTTGGAGCAATTGAAATGCCTTCGATAGTCGAAGTTTCATCTTCAATACCGACGGTGAAATCAACTAAAATATTATCGATTGACATGTCACTTGTATAACTACTTCCTCTAATTCCAACAAACACTAATGAGAAGCTAGTACCACCCATTCCTCCTGGTAGAGAAATCGTAGTGTCTAACCAAGCATCACTACCTGCGGCCATAAGAGACCCTCCTAAGGAATCTAATCGAACTAATGTTCCTGCTGAATCAATGAATACTTCCATCGATCCCATGGCTCCACCAAACATGTGGTAAGAATAGGATAATTGCATTGGTAAAGGATTTACTGGCACAGCCACGCTCGGAGAACGCAATGTATCAGCATCACCTAATCCGCCACCTGACGTTTCCAAGTAAGCATACATACCACCTATTACAGTCGGAGTTGTTGCATCAAAGAAAGGACCTGTAGCTGTAGAATTTTCATTCGCTCCCGTAGCATCTTCTAATTCCCATCTTGGATTCGCTCCTCTAGTTGTTGTCCAACCATTTGGTAAGTTAGCACTTACTAAACCTGGAAGTAAACCTTCCCAATCTTCAGTATAAGGAATTCCATTAGCAGTTCTCATAAACAGACCACCTTCCCAGAAACTAGTGTCTCCGGCTGCACAAATTGATCTTACATAATACTCGTAAGATGAAGATGGCGTTAATCCAGTTAAGCTGTAAGGCTTAACTGTTGTAATTACTTGTGTTCCTGAACCTGTAACAAAACCTGGAGCTCCGTAAGAAACTTCCCATGTTGTAGCTGTGTTATTCTCAGTCCAATCTAAATCAATTGAAGTTTGAGTAACATTTGACGTCAATAGGTTTGACGGTCGAATACATGAAGGAATCTCTTCATATCTAAACTCATCGATTCTAATGTAGTCAAAGTTTGCCGCAGTTGTATTCAGGTCATGCGCTAAATAAATGTACTCATCTGAACCATTGTATCCGTTAGCCGTTGTAAACTCGACCAGATAATTAGCATACACATCATTTGCTGAAAAAGTCAAGGTATCTACTGGAGTGTACACGCCACCTGCACCAGGAATATTTACGGTACCTACGATAAGCTTAACTGCTGCTGCATCATCTGTATTTGCATCAAACCGAATTCGCTTCGTTCCTGAAGTTAAATCAGTAAACTGAGGCGTAATCGCAGCTACAGTGTCAATAGCACTATTCCAATTAAACTGCGGATAAAGGTACAATGCTTGCCTACCTACTGAAGGTCCATTAGCACCACCAAATGCTCTCACCCAAACGTTAGAAGCAACGCTATAAGGTGTTAAAAAGTCCGACCAACAGTCTGCATTTATATTTGTTGTCATTCTTTCAAAACCAGTGTAATATGGTGTAGTAAATGGTGCACATGGCGTCTCAAATTGAGACGAAGCCCAAATACTCGTATCTCCAATAGAGCAAATTGCTCTTACATACCAATCGTAACTTGTTATCGTAGCTAAACCTGCTATGGAAGCTGGAGCACCTGCCGAAGCAATTCTTGTTCCTGTTCCTAAAGCAAAACCGCTAACACCGTACTCAACTTCCCAACCTAAGGCTGTTCCATTTTGTATCCAAGCTAAATCTGCTGAAGTTGCTGTAACGCTGCTATCTACAAGCGTATTTGGTGCAGCACAACTAATACATGAATTAACTTCGAATAAGTCAATTGACATATCACCTGTAAATCCTGTGCCATCGGTATAATCAAACTCTACATAGAATGTACTTCCTACCATAGTGTCAATTCTAATACCAACTGCTTGCCACGGATCTGCATTTGCTGTTTGTAATTGTCCATTTTGAGTAAATACAGTTGCAAAAGGACCTGTTGGAGAAGTCGAAACTCCTACATTCAATATTCCCATATCAGCACCAAAACAATGCATCCAGAAAGACATCTCAGCAGAATCAGATGCACCTGTCAAATCGATTGCAGGGCTAACCATCTTTGCATTAACAACACCACCTGATGCCTCATAATAAATGTAATTAACTCCACTGTGAGCCGCAGAAGGACCTGTATTAAATGAACCTGTTCCTCCAGTATTAATGACCCAAGATCCTGCTCCCGTCCCTATGTTACCAGTCCATAAACCTTGAGCATCGAATTCTTCTGTTACTAATGCTGAAGCATTACCTGAAATACAGTTTACACCAAGCGGTCCTTGAATGAGTGTTGTAAAAGAGTATGTAATCCATACGGATGTATCCCCTCTGCCACAAACCTCTCTTGCATTAAAATCAAAAGATGTGCTAGGATTCAATCCTGTAACAACTATACTATCTACAAGAGAAGCAATAATTGTTCCCGTGCCGGGAGTAGTCCCCGCAGGAACTAACTCATATTGGTAATCTCCAACTACACCATCCCATTGAGCTGTAATGCCATTTGAATTCAAGTTAAACCCTCTTAGGTTAACAGGTGGGGAACATGTTGGAGGATTAAATTCGTCCGCTCCTGGATCCATCGTCGTTGCACCTGCAATCGGCCGAGCATCGCCATCAATATCTACCAACAATGGAACTGAATTATCTCCAGCATCGTTAATAAATGAACCTACTATGTGCAGATCTGTAACAGATGCGAACTGAGGGTCTCCATCTAATGAAGAGGAATTTAATGCAGTTGAAACACCTTGGTAGGTCACTAAATCAGCATAAATGGCTCCATCTATGTTCAATAAATTGACTCCACCTGTGTGGTATACATTGTTATCTAACTTCAGAAAGATAGTATCCGGCTCATCTACTCGGAAAGCAGGTGCATTTAATGCGAATACAACATTATTTCTAAGATCAATGTTGTCCATCGCAGGAGTTCCAAAACCATCATCTAAGTATATACCTGCATCGTTTAATGCATCTGCTGAACCACAATAAACTGAATTGTTCCAAATGTTAACAGATAATGCTCTCTGTAACCATAAAGCATGGTTCACCTGAGATGAAATCATATTGTTAGATACTTCAGCAAAACCATCCGGTACCTTTGCGACGTTTGCATTTTGCACATAAATTCCTGTGTAAGGCACAACAATTTCGTTTGCAGTAATAAGGAAGTTCATTCCGTCAGGCATTTGAATACCATATCCTGTAAAGGTAGACGTTGTCCGCATATCAGATATTGTGTTACCAATAACTTCAATTGAATCTTGGTCATCTAAATAGAACGCAATATCATCCGAATTGGTTGAAGTGTTGTTAATAAACTTATTTCCAACCGCCCATCCTGATGCAGCAGGTACTACAGGGAAACGACCTCCGTTACCAATAAATCTAATACTATTGTCTCCACCGTTTATAGATGAATTCATCACAACAATATTGCTTGCATGAAGACCGCCGGTAAATGTATTAGTTGGCAACTGTGACGCCATGATACCGTATGACCCAAATGTTGCTGTAGGATCTAGCAATACTCTAACACCAACAATTGAATCGTTATTTGATTCATTTCCTAAATGAATAACTGCATGATTTCCTCCACCAACTCGGGAGGTGCTGACTGTCATGTTCTTAATTGTAACAAAAGAAGCATTATTGAATCTAATCACTGCATCGTCATTCGATAAATCATTCGCTAATATTACAAGTGAAGAATCACCACCATCAATTGTTAAATTGTTCGTTGAAGTTAAACCAGCAGGGTTGTCCAAATACAATACTTCATTGTATGTTCCTGCTGCTACATTAACAGTAGAAGGGCCACACATGCCGTAATTATTGAGTGCCGCCTCTAAAGTACCAAAGGATGTGAAGTTACTTGAGGATGCCGCTAATACTGGATCTAAGGTATAAATACCCGATAACCCTGTTCGTAGACTGTAAACACTTAATGTATCATCTCCTGCGAATTGATCCAAACCGCCATTTGGGTTGTTTGTATAGAACTCCAAATCATAGACTAGTGCAGCACTTATCGTTATATTTCCTAAGGTAACAGAAGCTGTATCTCCAGGGAAAATTTGCCCAACATGCATTACAGAATCTCTTACTCCGTTAACACCCCATACTACATTTACTGAATCAATAACGGTTGAACCATAATTCTTAACACCTACTATAGGCGTAATTACGCCAGGACATAAAGCTCCGCTTGGACTTTGAATCTCCAAAACTCCGGCATTTAAAGGCAAAATTGGATCTACAGTTATGTCGTCAATGCCTATGTTTCCGCGGGAAAAACCAGAAGCATTGTAACCTCGAAAAATAATGGTTACGCTCTGACCGCTAACGCCTGAAATCCTCTGTGTATTAAACAACCAAGGATCTTGCTGAGTTGCTTGAAGTGAACCTGTATGTGTAGCAAGTAACATTTCAACACCGTTTGTATCAGCTAATACTTCAACACGTTCAACACCAGTACCAAAATTAAAATGATAATATCCAATCTCAATTTCATCTACTGCAGAATCTACAAATATTGGGGGAGAAAATAAATCAACCGAATCAATCGCCCTACCCGGAGCATTTAATAGCATGTAAGCAGATGAGCTTCCGTAATTTGTATTGTCCCAAATAGGACCTGTTTGAAAACCTACACTGTTGCCGGTTGCGATATTACTTTGCCATCTTGGCACAGGAAATCCAACTGTTGCTTGAGCTGCAGTCCAACCTTCAGGAAATACATCTGAATAAAAATTATTTGCAAAATTTCCAAAATCTTGAGAAAAAGGGAGTCCAAAAGAAGTATTAAATGTCGTAGGCCCTGTATATGCAGAAACATCCGCGCTACCGCAGTTTGACCGAGCATATACATCATAGGTTGTTCCTTGCGTAAGACCTGATAACGCAAAAGTTGAAATCAGAGAACTTCCCGCTGTTCCTGTACCAGGAGCAAAACCAAAAGGGCCAAATTCGTATTCGACCGTACCTGCTCCACCTACAGCATTAACATCGATTGTTGTTAATGTAGCATTTGAAGTTGTAATTGATGTTGGTGCAGCAGCGGTAATTACCGCCATATTTAATGTATCGTTAAAGTTAGTTGTATCTGCAAGACCATTTGGACTTGATACAATCACTTGAATCGCGGATGACCCAGCAGCAAAGTTAAAGCTACCTAATAATACCTGAGCAGATTGAGAACTTGCTCCACTTAACGTATCTAGTAAACCAATGTAATTTAACTGTGCTTGAGCAACCCCGTCGACTGACCAGTCAACATTAACGGAATCTATTTGATTCGAACCAAAATTTGCTATTGTTGCATAAACATTTTGAACGCCTGCACAATAAACAAGAGGAGAATCTACTGACAGCACTGCTGCATCGTTCGCCCCACCTAAAATTACATACCCTATAGAACCATTAAATTGTCTTGGATGAAATGGAGGATTTGGAATTGCACCTCCATACCCTACTAAGTCTCCTGTTTCAATTGTTACTGTTCCATCTGTAAAAGGAGCAGAAACGCCTGCTGTTCCTGTAGTATAAGTAAGCGGAGCTCCACCCGGAGTACCTGCACCATTAACGTAAAAACGATAATCGGTATTTGGTAAAACAGTATACCCTAAATTTAATGGAATTGGAACAACACTGCCAAACGCTGTCGCTATAGCTATGTTTGCCGTACCTAAATTAACCCAACCATTTGCGGTTGTAATATTTGGTGGACCAGTTAAATCTGTCGTCGTAACCCAAATTTCTGTAGAACCAGTTCCTGTGAACGTACAATAAATAGTATCGATCAAAATTGTTTGTGTAGCCCTAACCCCAAATGTAACTCCTGCATTTCCATTTGTCCCGGCAAGTGGTGGAACGGTTGTAACAGCGAATTGCCCATAACTGGCAAATACCGCCGTAATCATCGTAATAAAAAGAAAGTTAAGTTTCTTCATAGCAATAATATTTTCGTTAATAGTAATCGTTAAAAACTAAAGATATGTATAACTATTTAATATTAGCTTTTTTTAACAAAAAAAGGGTGGTAAATTATATTTACCACCCTTGTATTATCAAGTAAATTTATCTAGCTCTTCACTATTTTTTGTACAATCGTTCCTTTATCTGTTTTAATTTTTATAAAATAAACACCCTTCGGTAGACTAGACATGTCTATTTCCTGGCTCAATTGGCCAAACGTTAGTTTCTCAAAAGATTCAATTAATCTACCTTCTATTGAGACCAAGTAAATGGATCCGTTAAAAATATCAATCGATGTATGCGATACCGTCAATACATCAGAGACAGGATTTGGGTAAATCTCAAATTCTTGAAACAAACCAGACTCTTCTATACCAACTGTACAATCGTCCAAAACTTTGATAATTATACTGTTCTTAGCACCTGGATCTATTCTACAATTTGAATCGGTAACCACATCAACACTTAACGTATATACGCTATTCGGAGCTTTATTAACGTTCATTCTCCATGGATCGACTGCGAAAGATGAAGTTGTTACCGTATCATCTACTATTCTTCCTCCGAACTCTGCAGGGTATGTGAATGTCCAATTGTAAATATCCTGTCTACCAGAATCCAATGCCACGTAAAATATCGCACCTTGATCTAAAATTGAACCTGAACCAGGACCACAAAAGGTGGTATCAGAATAAGTAGTAAACGGGAGTACCGGCTTTTTTGCAATTATTCTCTCTACCGGCACTATACCCGGAATGATTCCTATTGGTTTAACGACACAGAATAACCCTTTTGGTAAAATGTTTGGATAGTCTATAAATGTTTCAACATAAAACGTATCTGTGCGTACCATTCTTTGTTTCATGTTATAAGAATAAGGCGCAGTTATGGAAGTAGCAATTGGCAAAACCGGAGGTAATACAGGATTCCTATTGCTAGGATCTACATCATAATAATTAACACCTGAAATATTGGGTGCCAAAATTACTCTAACCGTATCTTTAATAGGGTCATTTTCACACCTGTAACCTCCGAAAGCCTGAGCTCTGTATGGTTTTAAAACCTCAATCCTTACCGAGTCACTCGTCTCATCAATTCCTTCTGATGTAAACAGCTCAAGACAAGTTCGAGCTCTGAAATCAGAAGTTGAATCCAGTGCAGGTGCGTGCCTAGATCCCCTTCCACCATCAGGAAAGAATCCAAAAGATGAATTATCAGCCTCTATTTCACTCATTTCCCACGATATTGCACCAAAGTAATCACGCACTGTTAAGCTCACTTGGTCTTGATAACAAATCGTATCATTTGGTGATACTTCACTCGAATTAATAGTTCCTATTTTTCGCTGAGATTTTATAATAATTTGCTGCTGCCCAGCTCCAATCGTATTATTTGACGAAATCAAATCCCCATTGATCTCAGCGAGGATTACAAATCTGTAACAATCTCCAGTATCCGACATATCAAATGTGCTGTCCATAGATAAAGTAGTTATTGAATCTCTAGGCAGTGGGCGAATTGCACCGTTCTCATTCACCCAATTGTTTGTAAAGAACTTTTGAGTTAATGTATTGTGCAGAATAAAATTGCCGTTACATGTATCGTCCTTATAAACAATTGCAGTAATGGTTACTGTGTCATTTTCAAAATTTAAGGAATCAGATCCATTGTTTATGATGTCTACCCGTAGCGGATTCTTCTCAGAATAACACTGAGTAGAATCTAAATTTGGCTCGTTTAAGGCAACAGGGGCGATATCTATAGCTGCAGCATCGTATACCGCTATATCATCTACCGCCATATTACTAGCAAAATTGTCCCCACACTCACTAACAAACCTATATCTAATCACTTTGCCTATATAAGCTGACAAATCAATTATTCTAGCCTGCCAAGCAGTTCTCCCGCCTCTTTGCTGCAGAGGTTCTTGACCTGCCAATGTTTCAACAGTTACCCATCCAAAATCATCATTTATCTGCAAGGTCAAATTCCCCATACTAAATCCAAACATATGATACCAAAACTTCATTTCTGGTGAAATTGTATTATTAAGGTCTATACAAGGGGAGATTGCAAAGATTGCTGACCCCAAATTAGCACTTACCCCTATGGAAGTTAATACCGAGCCTGTTGTATCAACAGGTCCTAGGGTATGATCTAAAGCAGGACCAGATATTCCAGATCCATTTCCAGCAGGAAGTGCAGGATTATCTCTCTGATCTAACAACCAAGCTGGACCTATTGCCCACGCATATTGAGGATGAGTTGACAGCTGCAATAATGATGGAGTTTCAAAATCTTCAACGTACGGCAGGTCTTCAGGATCACCATGCGTGATTTGATAATCTAACCGAAGATTATTGGTAGTATCTACGTCTCCATTCAGCAATATCCATGCATGAATAAAATAATCCTTGTATTCTGATAAGTCCAGCAGGAAATTAGGATCCAATAAGCTGAAAGTAAGCAACTCCCCAGGATTAAAAAATGGGGGTGCTAAACCCGGTCTTACCCAGATTGTATCTCTCCATCCGTTCGCTCCTCGAGGGTTTCCAATGATGTCTTCATCCAACGCAATAACAACTTGAAAAGAATCAATTACATCTATTCCAATGTTTCTAACTCGAATAGAAATTGGCTCTTGGTCACTATAGAAACATCTTCCTGGAAATGGATTAACAAATTCATTGAATAAAATTTGCTGTGGCTCAGGAGAAATAATACACACATCATCTATTGCATAATAGGTCCCTCCCGGGCTCAATGTTTTGAACTGCACCTGAACATTTGCTCCAACATAATCTGCCAGTACCGCCTCGTATTTTCTCCAGACTCTAGCAACTCCTTCAGCCCCTTTAATTGTATCAATCGGTTGATATCCTCCACCGTTTCTGGCTACTGCAATTTCTAAACTACCACTAACAGATGGCATTATGTACCAAAACTCCAGATTCGCTGCAGGGGTATTATTTAAATCCCAACATGCAGATTGTATTCTAGCGTTCCCTGCAAAAGGAACAGGATCGACTGCTAATAAAAACACATCATTCAACCCTCCTGTATGGCCTTTCACTCCCAAAGCAGCTGGATCTCCTTCTATAGACGCTACAAAAGTGTACGCTTGCTCGTTTGCATCCCAGTCATTTGTCAGCACTCCATCTTTAAAATCCTTCCCAATGGCTCCAAACACTAAATCACTAAAATTATCGCAACTTGGAAACGGACGCGCTGTATTTGTTATCAACTCAGTTAGGGTATCATTAAATCTATGCTCATCTCCTCTGTAGTCTGTCCAATACTTTATAAAATATTTTCCAGGCGCCGACATGTCGATATTTATAAAAGAAAAATCGTAAAATGCTAGTGGTACGATTGTTTGACCAATTGAAGAATCATTTACTACCGGCATAACTTGAGGATTTCCTCCATAAGGAGTGAAAGTCACTTGATATGACAAATTAATACTCAAAATATCTTGCGTTCCCAAATTTTGAATTCGAATACGAAACCTTTCGGAGGCAGTTAAACCGCAGTCTGAAGCAGGTTCCATTAATGCAAATGCGGAAGCATCTTTCTGAGCTCTATCTAGAATTTCCATGTCATCTACTGCGATGTCTCCTCCTCTGCCGGACAGACTATTTCCATTGTATCCAGTTTCAGCTCTTAGTCTAATTCTAACTGAATCTAATCCTACAAAACGATCCAGTATAACTTTTCTAGTTGACCAAGGATCCGTATCGTCGAAATGCTGCTGACCTCGAATTACATCTATCCCCTGAACCCAATTGCTTCCGTTATGAACATCTACATATAGGTTTCCAGTTTCTGGACCAAACATATGATACCAATATGAAAATAGCACACTGCCATTCTTCGATGTTGACAAATCGATAGGACCACAAGGCAATTCAAGCGTAGCATCTGGTATACTAGCGGGATTCGGGAAAAATAATTGAGTTAAATTACTCTCAACCAAAACATACGTCCCTTTTCCATTAATTCTATTCGTCGCAAAAGTGTGATCTCCTGAGGGACCAGTTGGAGGACCTCCAGGCTGAATATTTAACTGCGGCTGACCGTCTATATATGGTGCTGGGCCTGAAACTACGTGCCACATGTAATCTACAGCAGGATTCTGACTACCTGAGGCAGGTGACCTTACAAATCCCTTCAATTGATCTGCATTATAAAAAAGGTCTCCATTTGGAGCTTGTCCCATCACCAAGTCTTCAAAATCCATTAAATACCTTGGAACCCCCGGCTTACGATTTATTACTGTTTTAAACGCTTTATTATTCTGAGGTAATGAATCATTGAGCAATATTGTATTTGCAGTAATCAATTGCCTCCCCGGATTTGATAAATCCATTTGGGTAGTAAAAGTGTACTGTAAATTCGCCCCTGCCAATATTGTTTGTTGTATTGTATCCACTTCAAACATTCCTCCGTTGTTGTTGTATTGTACAAACAATTCACCAGGATTAATATCAGCAGTTCCAAAGTTTTCAATTTTAACTATAACAGCACCAACTGTTAATCCACAAGCATCACCGGTTGGTTGAATAACTTCTGTGACTCCGGCATCATTTGCAATTACCTCGTGCAAGAAGATATCATCAATTGCCATATCTCCCCTATCGGCAAAGTTAGTTCTCACTGATCTGAATCTAACTTGAACCAGACCTCCTATGTATGGAGATAAATCTACCGTCTGTTGCTTCCAATTATCTATGGCAGATGTTTGAGTTTGTCCAGTGATTATACCTACACCATTTACCCATATCCCATTAAATAAAACATCAATAGAAAGATCATTCAGGTGCACACCATACCTGTGATACCAAAAACTTAATCTTGGATTAGTATTGCCTACTAAATCTAAACAAGGAGATTCCAACGTTGCTGAACCAGCTCCCGCGCTTGTTGCTTCAGTGAAAAGAAACACACCATTTCCTGTTGTTCTATCTCCCTGAGGCCCTGTAAGTGCAGTTGGGGTTGTTAATGATCCTTTTCCACAAAGAGATGATTGAACTTGCCAATTATACCCCCCATCAGATGTCTCAACCCAACCATTTTGTAATACCTGCCCTAAAAGCTCCTTACATGAAGCATCTCTAAACGTTTCAAAATTTTCATAATAATCGGTTAAACGTGTACTATTTATTATTTTATGAAAAAACAATGTATCGTTATCAACATCTTCTTCACCTACCAACGAAGTCCAAGCTTTAACGTTGTAGGTCTTACCGTTTTTAGATAAATCAGCGGGAGTTGAAAATGTAAAAGGTATCGTTTGCTCGGGTAAAATTTGAACAGTAACCGTATCCTTTACAGGAGGCAAGCTATCTATTTGGTAATAGACAAAAAGTGAATCGCCTGATCTATTAATGGCATTGACACCAAAGTTGTCTATTTCTACGCTTATAGCGGACATCCCGTTAATTTTACAACCTGACTCAGGACCTGTTACTAATCTCATCCTTGCATCGTAACCTGCCGTAGCAAAGAATGAAATGTCGTCGATGGCCATTTCACCTCGATTATTCCCATTCCCTCTAAACCTGACTTGTAACTCTTTACCACCAAACTGATTGAACTTTGCTATTCCCTCAATCCACGGTGCAGCGGCAGTAGTTTGCGTTTGCCCAGGTATAGAGAATACTCCATTGTTCCATACTCCGTCTGCAAAAATATCTACAAACAACGTATTCATATTATTGCCATACTTGTGGTACCAAAAACGCATAGCTGCCCCCGCTCGCGATTTAAAATCAATACAAGGTGACTCTAATCGTCCAAAACCTGTGCCGTCTAAATACATTATTTTTCCTGTTCCACTTGAATGATCCGCATCAGGTCCTGTATTAAAGCTTGGCCCACAATTGCCCATGTCTTGAACATGCCACTGCGCTCCTGTTGAAGCACCCTGAACCCAACCGGCACCTAAGATATCTCCAGCATTATTATTACAATTTCCATCAGTAAATCCCTCAAAATCTTCAAAGAAATCTACGTTTCGCGTCGTATTTATTACATCTACGGATATTCTATCATTGAACAAGTTAGAGTCTCCAAATACTTCTGTCCATACTGTAATGTTGTACGTTTTGCCCTTTACAGCAAAATTCCCAGTAACTGAAAAGTTGTGGTTTACTTTAGTTCCCGGAGCCAATGTTCCGGGAACTGTATCTCTAATAATTGTCCCATTGTCTATGCTGAATGCTACCGGAATATTTGTTAACGGCGCTGAACCAAAGTTTTCTATTTCTGCAACAATATTTCCAGAAGGCGTACAGCCAGAAACCGGCGAAACTAATGCGGAAACCTTCCCATCTTGTGGTATTGGCTCAAAAATTTCTACGTCATCGATTGCCATGTCTCCTGTGTAACTTGTGCCATAGGTTCCTCTCCATCTAAGTTTTATTCGCTGACCTGCATATTGGCTTAAATTAACAGTAGCCTTTAACCAAGGAGCTGTTTCTGATGTTTGCGTTTGACCATTGATTCGAAGTATCTGCGTCCAATTGCTACCGTCATTCACTTCAACAAACAAATCTCCCATAGTTGCTCCAAACTTGTGATACCAAAACTCCATAATAGCACCCGCGGCGCTCCCTAAATTAATACAGGGTGATTCTAATATCGCATCTGCCCCCGGTTGTTGTCCTGAAGTTTCAGTATAAAGATAATTCCCATTATTACCTGTGTGATCATTAGCAGGACCAGTTTGAAAAGAGTTAGTTTGAGCATTCCATGGATGCCAGTTAAAATTGTTTTGAAAACCAACGGGAGCGGGAGTTATTCTGACCCAAGGAAAGGGGACTAACGAGTTACCACCGCCGCCTCCGGCTCTTACCCAAGTGGGACCATCAAAGTTTTCAAAAACTGGTAAGCTCAAAGAGCTTGGCGATGGTCCTCCGACAATGGTTCTATTGAGCAAACTGTCGTTCGGACTGAACCCATCATTAGTAGCAACTACCCAAACATCAACATTATAGTTTCGAGCAGTTGAGAAATTTGCTTTTCGAGAAAATGCAAAATTTGTTAGTGTATTGCTTGCAAGCGGACCAATCAAGGTATCTCCCACCACAGGCAAGTTATCTACTTTGTAATAAACAAATACTGTGTCAATAGCATTTGCCCCTTTGTTTTCTAACTCTACAATTATGCTCTCAGAAGCATAACCACATAGAGAAGCTCCTGCTGTGCCCGGGTAATTAATAGCATTGGCACTAATATCTATTGGTTGTGGGTATCGAATAGAAAAGTCGTCTAAACCAATTCCTTCTTGAACACCACTACCGTCTGATGTAAATGCATATCTAAAGTTTACTGCACTTTGACCTGCAAGACCTATCAGTACATTTTCTACAGGAATCCATCCACCAGAATTTCCCTCCCAAAATTGAGCGTTATTAGAAAACCAGTTTGTTGGGTTTACACCGCCAGAATTTAAAATTTGCCAAGTAACTCCACCATTAATGCTGTATTGAAATGTTAATCTATCGTAAGAGGCCTCTGTTTTATAATTTAAGTTAAAAGAAATGATTGGGTCTCCTAAACCTGAACTGAAGTTAAAACAAGGTGAAACCAAGTAAGAGATTTCATTTGTGTTATACACCCCCGTTAAGTTAGTAACGTAGGCATTCACTCCTGAGGTAGCTGTATTAAGTGTTGTTGATGCGGGTACACCTCTCATCCAGCTGGCATTTTGACCTTCCACCTTCCAACGATTTAACCCTTCAAAATTATCTGTAAATGTTGGTATAAATAATGGCTGATTTTCGATTATTGCTGTAGTTGAATCATTTGAAGTATTTCCATCACTTAGCTGGTTGGTATATACCATTAAGTCATAAAATGCAATTCGTTGCATGTCTATCGTTCCGGTAAAGGTATAGCTCAATGAATCTCCAGGTGGAATTGCAGCAGTTACTGTTTCAGTAATAACAACAGTACCACTTGTGTCCAGCACCACATCAAAACCAGAGGCAGTATCGGAACCAAAGTTTTTAAGCATTACTTGCACCGTTTGTGCAGATGACAAACCACAAGTAGAAATTGGATCACTAATCAAATCAGCTCCAACATCATCTGGAAAAGGAGAGGAAACGACCACATTATCAATACCTACATACCAGCACCAATCATTACCATCATAATAAGTAAACTTTACTTGACAGTTGGCATTGTTATAAGCTGAAATATCAATATTAGCCTTTGGAAAGGTATTTCGGCAGGCTCCTACATAATTGCCACAGTCGTCTGTTCCTGTCGCAAATACTTCAATCCAGTTAACTCCGTCGTAAACCGCTACAATAAAACTGTCCAACGGTCCTGCAAATTCTCTGAAATTATAATCAAACTCTAATAACGTAATTGCTGAGGCCGAATTATCAAACACACCCGAAAGTAGATCTGCTCTTGAGTTTACATTGGCGCCTCCCAAACCATCATCGTCAAAATAAGCCATCGGAGTTCCGTCGAGGTTATTCACGCCCGGATTGGTAACAGACCCGTCAACCCCAAAATTCCAAGAATTAGTTCCGGTAACAGCTGTGTTTATCCATCCAACAGGCTGTATCGTATCGTTAAAATCTTCTTGTATGTGAAAATTTTGAGAGAAAGCGACACTACTTAGAAATAAAATAGTTACAACCGAAAGTATGTGTTTTTTCATCATATGGAAAGTTTAAGAAATCGAAATTTAAAAATAACAAATAAATACCAATTTGTTGTCTTCACTAAAAGACGCAGATAGAATAAAAAAGGTTGCAAAAAAAGGCTCTTACTTCAAAAAGAAATAAGAGCCGTCAACTTTAGTTTATTGTGCTAATGTTTCCCAACTTCAGTCAAATACCTTTCTGCGTCTAAAGCGGCAATACAACCAGTACCTGCGGCAGTAACTGCCTGCCTGTACACTTTATCTGCTGCATCTCCGGAGGCAAATACACCGGGAATTTTCGTTTTTGAAGTCCCTGGTTCTATAATTAAATAACCAGTTTTATCCATCTCTAACCAACCTTTAAAAATATCTGTATTGGGTTTATGTCCTATGGCTACGAAGAAACCGGTGCATTCCAGCGTAATTTCTTCCCCTGTTTTGTTGTTTTTAGCCAAAACTCCTTCAACTGCTTTGTCTCCAAGAATTTCAACCGTTTCGTGGTTAAACAACACCTCAATATTAGGAGTGTTTAGCACCCTGTCAACCATTATTTTAGAAGCTCTAAACTCTTCTTTTCTTACCAACATGGTTACTTTTCTACACAGCTTTGATAAATAAGTAGCTTCTTCCGCAGCCGTATCTCCTGCTCCAACAATTACTACGTCTTGGCCTTTGTAAAAGAACCCGTCACAAACTGCACAGGCACTTACGCCAAAACCATTTAATCTATCTTCCGACTCTAATCCGAGCCATTTTGCAGAAGCTCCTGTCGAAATAATAATTGAGTCAGCAGTTATTTCCGTTTTTTCGTCTACCCAAACCCTATGAAGTGGTCCACTAAAATCGACTTTAGAAACGAATCCAAACCTCACATCCGTTCCAAAACGCTCTGCTTGTTTTTGAAAATCGACCATCATCGCCGGACCATTAATCCCGTCCGGGTAACCTGGGTAGTTTTCTACATCATTTGTTATGGTCAACTGACCACCTGGCTGTAGACCTTGATACATAAGCGGAGCCATATCTGCCCTCGCTGCATAAATTGCGGCAGTGTAACCCGCCGGCCCTGAACCTATAATTAAACACTTTACATGTTCTACTTTTTCTGACATATTGCTCTATTTTGGAAAGGTGAAATTAAGAATTCGGATGATACTAATTTGTCTTAAACACTACTTTGAAATCAAATTCACATTTTTAATTGAACTCAAAGAGTACCACTCAATAAAAAAATATTCGTTGTTAACTACACGTTTATTTCTTGACTCAACCATGCAGGTTTAACTCTTTTCGATCAATCCGGCCTTCAGCTGAAATTTTCAATGAAAACCTTCGTCCCATTCTTATGATTTACCTTCTTATTTCTTTTTGGTTACAACTTAATTTAAAGCTAATTACACTTTTTAGACTACCTGATAATTACAAAAGGAGACCTAAAATCATCTTATTAACGCGGTAAAAGTTCCGTTCGTAATTTCGACCGCCTCTCCGAACGCATTTCTAAAAGTAAAGTTAAATGAACCGCTTACTGTGTTATTAATACTATCAATGGATTGAACAGTTAGCTTTCCTGCATCTGCATTATACCTATTCTTGAACACATTGAAAGAAAAAGTGTTTGCGTTGAACTCTGCATTTATTGATCCCAAAGCGAAGGGATATTCTTTTACGCGAATCTTTTCCTCTACCGTAATGCGAATAGAAGTTGAATCTTCGTTCCCTATACCTAATATCGTTTCAAAAATAAACCCACCAGAATTTGTACTCGTGAATGAAGA
>Ga0307998_1000677_pt1 | contig 18995 bp, 12 predicted proteins | sample Davwhametageno37_FD_203147 | JGI IMG/M metagenome (GOLD analysis project Ga0307998, IMG submission 203147) | Marine microbial communities from Davis Island wharf, Antarctic Ocean - #37 | ecosystem: Environmental > Aquatic > Marine > Unclassified | place: Antarctic Ocean: Davis Island wharf... | reverse complement strand
CGTTTCCTCTCCGTCGCCGCCGTTGCCGCCTTCGCCGCTTTTGGCGCCCATGCTGACGAAGCCGATGGCTCGCAATTTGCCCTGAAGTTCGACACGAACCGCACCCGCGCTGAAGTGGCTGCTGAAGCCGCTACCGTGGCACAAACACGCTCCATCGAGCCCGCAGGTTCGCGCGTGGTGACCTACAAGTCCACCGCTGACCGCGCTGCCGTGCGTGCACAGGCTGCCGAAGCCGTGCGCACCGGCCAGATCCCTTCGGGCGAATTCAGCGCCATGTAATTTGGCAGACCAACTGCTTGGGTTGGTTTGAAGCAGTTGCGGGACTTCTCATGGTGGTGGCACTTCGCATTTGCGGGTGCTGCTGTCATGGGGAGTGTTAACTGAACCGCAGGGGCGGGCAGGCAAAAAGGGCTCCCTTTGGGAGCCCTTTTTGTTTGGGGCCACGCGGCCATACCAGCGGCTGCGTGCAAGGCGCTTTCAGCCCTTCATAAAATGAAGGACCATTCGCCACCGCTCCATGTCCCTCCCACCCTTCCCCATTCGTGCCGAATGCCCCCCGGGCACCTGTGTGTGCGACCGGGATGCACTGCTTCAGGCGCCAGGTGGCGACCTGCGCATCCTGATGCTCACGCGAGCCGAAGAAAAGAAGATGCTGGAGCGCCTGGAAAACCTGGGCAGCCTGGCCGACCTGCGCAGGATGCAGGAACGCATGGAGCAGCAGCTGGGCATCCGCCTGTCCATCACACAAAGCCCGCACGAGGTGCGCAGCCTGCGGGGCATTGCGATCCTCGTGCACGAACAGCCGGGCCTGTGCCGCAAGACACGGCAGGCCATCCCGGCTGCCATCAAGAAAAGCATGGACACCCACCCCCAGATCACGTTTGACCTGCTGGACGCGAGTGGGCTGTTTGGCAGCTCGTAGCGCAATCTACCCCGCCGTACCGCACCAAACCGCACCACCGCAGCGCATGCAAGACGATCTTTTTGGCGACACGCTGCCCAAGCCCCCATCGGCGGATGTGGCGGCCACCGTACGATCTGTTCCCTCATCTACGCGAAACGCTGAGCCCGCCGCGCGGCGCACCCGGTCTGGCACGGTGGCACTCATTGTTCCGGACGATGCGTTGAAAGCCCTGGCCGCTGCTCTGCCCCCAAGGCTGCGCCTGGGTACCTCGTCGTGGACCTACCCCGGCTGGAAAGGACTGGTGTGGGAGGGCGAGCATTCCGACACACAGCTGTCCAAACAGGGGCTGGCCGTGTATGCCCAGCACCCGCTGATGCGCACGGTGAGTATCGACCGCAGCTTCTACCGGCCGCTGACGGTAAGCCAGTACGAGCGCTATGCGTCGCAAGTGCCCGACGACTTCCGGTTTGTGGTCAAGGCGCCCAGTGTGGTGACGGATGCGCTGGTGCGCAGCGAAGACGGCCGGGGCCGTGAGCCCAACCCGGCGTTTCTGAGCCCTGAGCTGGCCTGCAGCGAATGTGTGGAGCCCGCACTGCAGGGCCTGGGCCACAAGCTCGGTGCGCTGGTGTTCCAGCTCAGCCCCTTGCCGCTGACACAGCTTGACCGCCTGCCCACCTTGCTGGATCGCCTGCGCGCCATGCTACTCGTCCTGCCCCCTTTGGCACCGCTGGCACCCGACGGCGTGATTGCCGTAGAGGTGCGCGACCCCGAGTGGCTGACACCCGACTTTGCAGCCGTGCTGCGTGAAGCGGGCGCCACCTATTGCCTGGGGCTGCATGCCAAGATGCCCCCGCTCCAGGACCAGTTGCCCATGCTGCGTGCGCTGTGGCCTGGCCCGCTGGTGTGCCGCTGGAACCTCAACCCTGTGCACGGCCCCTATGGCTACGAAGACGCTGAGCGGATGTACGAGCCCTACAACCAACTGCACCACCCGGATCTGGACACCCGGGCGGCGCTGGCAGCGGTGATCGCGGGCATCACGGGCCGAGGACAGAACGCCTTCTTAACCATCAGCAACCATGCTGAAGGCTGCGCGCCGCTCACGGTGCGAGGCTTGGCGGAAGAAATCGCTAAGCAAGCGACGGTGTAACACCGCCACCGGAACTACAACTCCAGCGCCTGCTCAATGCGGTTGCGCCCGCCTTGCTTGGCGCGGTACATCGCGCGGTCTGCGCGCCGCACCAGTTCTTCGGCCAGTTGCTCACGCTGCGGCGCCATGGTGGCCACACCGAAGCTCACCGTCACGATGCCCCATGGAGCGCCCTCGTGCGGCAGCGCTAGCGCATGGATGGCCTGCTGAATGTATTGGGCCATCTGCAGCGCTGCGGATGCATCGGCACCAGGCAGCAGCACCACAAACTCCTCACCACCAAAACGAGCCACCACGTCGCCATCACGGCGCCCACCGGTTTGGGCCAGGGTCAAGGCCAAGGACTTGAGGCAAGCGTCGCCCGCCAGATGGCCGTAGTGGTCATTGAAGTGCTTGAACACGTCCACGTCCAGCATGATCAAGGACACCGGAGAATGAGCCCGCTGAGCGCGCGCCCATTCGTGCGCCAGGGTCTGATCGAAGTGGCGGCGGTTGGCAATGCCCGTGAGGCCATCGGTGTTGCTGAGCAGTTGCAGCTGGTTGTTGGCCTGGGCCAGTGCATGGGTGCGTTCATCCACCAGCGCCTGCAGCTCCTGGTTGCGCTGCTGCAGACGGCTGACGGGGTACACCTCGCCGTCGCGCGCCAGTCCGTACGGGATGGAGATGCCGCTGTGCGCAATCTTCCAGTCTTCGGCCTCCTGCCGGAACACCAGCACCAGGCGCGCAGTCTCTCGGGCAAACAGCGGGTCGGAGTTGGGCAGGTGGATGTGAAAGAACGCCGTGACCGCCAGCACATCCACCCCCAGCTCCTGCGGGAAGAGGTCGAGCACCTCGATCTCGATGCGGCCGGGCACCTGCGCAAAATCGAGCAGTGTCACGTCCACCCACTCGTTGCGGGTCTTGATGAGCTTGTCGCTACTGCCGGCAAACCCGCTGAAATTCTCGCTGAACCGCTCCAGCAACCGTACATCGCGCCCGGCATACATCTCGATGTACTCGTCGAACAGCATGCGGATGAGCCGTTGGCGTTCTGGTGACATGCGACGGTTCCTTGGCGGGGACGGAAGGTGCGGGTACGACGGCCTGACGACACTGTGCAAAAGCGCTGCGCCCTAGGCAGCCAGCGCCCCAGTCAAATGTAACACTTGCAACACTGCCTGGGCCACCGCCGCGTGCCACATTTATGTGCGGTGCCAGACAGTGCGCGCACCGCTCAGCACGCAAACTCGCACACTGTCAGCAATCACCCGCTCAGGCGCCCAGGCAGGACCGCCTGAGGCTTGATCTGGTTAGGACAGACACACCGGTGCGGCGCCGGTGTTGTGACCCACCCCGCCCTCGCGCCGCAAGGCGGAAACACCTGAAGAAGCGTATGGACAGCAAGCAAAGACCATGGGTGTGGGGCAAGGGCTTGGCGGCTCCGTGGCCCACCGCAGAACAAGTGCAGCGATGGAAGCTGTGGCTGCGCGCACTGCCAGCACAGTGGGCAGAGGGCTCCAACACACAGCGCGGCAGGGTGTGGGTGGCGTCCCCGTCACATGCCAAGCAACGCCCTGCAGAGCCCAGTGTGAACACCTGCGTGGCGGCCATGCAGCAGATGCAGCAGGTGATAGCGCGTGAAGCCGCTGAACGCCGGGCCCTGGAGCGCACAGTGCAAGGCACCCAGGCGGCGCTGGCCCAGGCCCTGGCCGATCTGGACCGCGTGCGCAACGGCGAGCGCCAGGCGCGGCACCAGGCGCTGCACGACGAGTTGACCGACCTGCCCAACCGGCGCCATTTGCTGGAGCGCCTGGATGACCTGCTGGGCCAACGGCACCCCCTACAGCCCGGGCCGACGGTGCTGTTCATCGACCTGGACAACTTCAAGGCCGTGAACGATACACACGGCCACGGCGTGGGTGACGAGGTACTGCGCATCACAGCCGCCCGCCTGAGCGCTGCCGTGCGCCAGGGCGACCTGGTGGTGCGCCTGGGTGGCGATGAGTTTGCCTGCCTGCTGCTGGGCGTGTCGGACGCAGCGCCACTGCACCAGCTGTGCGCCAAGCTGCTGCATGCGGTGTGCTGCCCCATGAAGATAGCCCAACTGCAACTTCTGGTACGCCCCAGCATCGGGGTAGCCATCTGCCCCCAGCATGGCACGCAGGTGGACGCCCTGCTGGCCTGTGCCGACGCGGCCATGTATGCCGCCAAACGCGAGCGCTGCGGGTACGCGTTTGGGACAACGCTCAAGGCCATCAACGCCGTCAACACCAACAGCGCAGACCACTCCGAGCAGCCAGCCTGATCTGACACCTGTGGTCTGTCTTTCCGGCACGCAACAGATACTCACACACCGGTGGGTACGGTTACGAACAGACAGGCACAGCGCTGCAAGCGCACAGTGCAGACAACGGCCTCCGCCTGGGTGGCCGGGCTTTTCAAGGGACTGTTTCACCATGCGCCACCTGACATCCCACCCCACTCACCATGTGCTGCCCCGGAGCCTCTGCACGGTGCTGGTGGTGCTTACACTGCTGCCGCTGCTGGGCTGCAAGCGCAGCGACATGGTGACCCAGTGGGCGCCCGCCAGCCCCTCGCCAGTGGCTTACCTGGAAGACGGAGTGATCACCTCAAGGGTGCGGGCCGCGCTCATCCTCTCGCCAGTGGTCAACAGCTACAACATCAGCGTGGAATCGCACCAGGGCGTGGTGCTGCTCAGTGGCATGGCCGCAGACCCCACGCAGATTGACCTGGCCGTGTTTGTGGCGCAAACGGTACCCGGCGTGAATTCAGTGGACAGCTTCATGTTCTCGACCGGTGCAGCGCCCGCGCTGGCGGTGCGCCAGGGCCACACCCCGGACCTGGCTGCGTTGCGCGCCAGGCAATTGCTGGATGCGCTACCCAGCCAGCTGTACCAGGAACCCCAGCCACCCCACCCCATTGCCGACGAGCCCTCCGACCCTGCTAGCGCGGTGTATGCCACCGCCGAGCCTGTTCCCCTCGCACAGGAGCCCGACCCTGCCACCGACACCCCTGCCCAAGGCATGCCGCGCCTGAGCCGCTGGGTGCGCCTGGCCCACAGCGTACTGGGCATTGGCAGCATCCAGGACGAGCTGCAGATCAAGCGCTGACCCGTGCGGCGCGACAGGTCCCACCTGGCTTGTCGCAGCGCGAGGCCCAGACGGAGGCCAGGGCCCACCACTCCACCCGTTATCGGCCGCCACGCGGCAACAACAGCCGCTGGTAGATCGCCTTGTCGGCCGCATAACAACTGCAGGCCTCAGCCTCCAAGGCCTTGCGGTTGAGCACGGTGAGTTCTCCCCGGTGGTAGGCGATAAGACCTGCATCCTGAAAATGCCCTGCCGCCTCGGTCACGCCCACGCGGCGCACGCCCAGCATCAGGGCCATGAATTCCTGGGTGACGTGAAAACACTCTGAATGCGATCGGTCCTGCATCATCAACAGCCAGCGCGCCAGGCGCGGCGCAATCTGGTGGTAGCGCTGGCATGCCGCCGCCAGCGTCTGCTGGTGCAGGCGCGCCAGCAGGCAGGCCTGGAGCAAGGCCTCCAATTCGGGAATCGCGTTGATCTGCGTGCGCAACTGTTTGGCGCCAATGCGCCAGCTGGACCCAGCCCCCTGCACCAGGGCCCGCCACGGCGTGGCCGCCAGGCCCAGGATCAGTTCCGAGCCCAGCATGGCCTCTGCCCCCACCATGCCCACCTCCAGCGGAGGGTGGCTGTCCACATCAATGACCAGCGACAAAAAACCTTCGGTCGGAAAATGTGCATGCGCCAGCGGTCGGCCCCGGGTGCTCAGTTCGGCCGACAGCACCAGTTCGAAAGGCTCGCAGTGCTGCAGGAAACGCTCGCGCGCCGCGGTCGGCAGTTGTTGCAGAAGGGTATTGTTTTTGTGTTGCATCGCGGGGCCTCGGGCTGCTGTCCGCACTGCAAGGGAGAGCAGCGCCAGGACCCCTGCGCAATGCCTTGCCTTGCGCAAGGTGTAGCCCAGTGTGGGCGGCTTTGTGCGGTATGACCGTCTGCCAGCGCACACAGGGTGCAGGCCATGTGCGCCCCCTTGCTCCGCAGAATCGGAGTTGGGCCAGTTCACACCGGCTGCCAGGTCGCGGCCTTAGCTAGCCATGACCATTGGCAGCAGTCGGTCGTATTCCTTCTTGACCACCTCATAGCACTCGCAGGTACGGCGCTCCAGCCCCGCGCGGTCCAGCACGTTGATGTGCCCGCGCGCATAGCTGATGAGCCCCGACCGCTGCAGCTTGAGTGCAGCCTCGGTCACGCCTTCGCGCCGCACACCCAGCATGTTGGCGATCAACTCTTGCGTCATGATCAACTGGCTGCTGGGCAGGCGGTCCAGGCTCAGCAGCAGCCAGCGGCACAGTTGCTGGTCCAGCGAGTGGTGTCGGTTGCACACGGCGGTTTGTGCCATCTGGGTGATGAGAGCCTGGGTATAGCGCAGCAACAGGTGCATGACCGGGCCTGCATGTTCAAACTCGGCCTTGATCACATCCGCACGCAACCGAAAACCCGTCCCCGCACTCTGTACCACCGCCCGGCTGGGCGTGGCCCCCCCGCCCATGAAGATCGATATGCCTACCAGCCCCTCAAAGCCCACCACTGCAATCTCCGCAGACGCGCCGTCCTCCAGCACATAGAGCAGCGACACGATGGCGCTGGTGGGGAAGTACACATGCGGCATAGCCGCGCCCGACTCGTACAGCACCTGTCCCAACGCCAGCTCTACAGGTTCCAGCAATGGCAGCCAGCGCTGCAGATCTGGCTCAGGCAAGGCTGCCAGCAACTGGTTTTGAAGGGGAATATTGGAGCGTTTGATGGTGGCACCTTGGTGTATCGCGGTGCATGGCCCCTGCGGCCCTGCCTGCCGCCTGGACATGCCGCAAGTTTGTTGCAGCGCGCCGTACAAGGTCTGTACGGTATCGTACATACACACAATTACCAAATGACCGATGTCAAGGTGTGCTGCGAGTCCACAAGAGAGGCACTCTGCGCATCACCTGGACCAGGCAACGGAATCACAAAACACTGGGAATCGGGCCCGTCACCCCAGCGCAGCCGCTCGCCAATCTGCAACCATCGGGCGTCCGGTGGAACGTTCAACGGCAAGACCGCAGAGGCTCCTGTGGCAACGCGCACCAGCACAAACCGCAGCGTACGCCCTGTACGCACCAGCGTCAATTCCGCACCCGGCCAGTGTGACGGAAGGCACGGAGTGAAAAACAGCTCCCGCGCCCGCATCTGCAGCCCCAGAATGGACTCCACCGCTGCCCGGTGCAGCCAGCCCGCCGCGCCGGTGTACCAGCTCCAGCCGCCACGCCCCACATAGGGCGGCTGGCTGTAGATGTCGGCCGCCATCACATAGGGCTCGACGGCATACACCGGCCCCCAGATGGGGTGCTGGGCCCGGTGCGCCGGGCTCAGGTAGGTGAAATAGCGGTAGGGCACGTCAAATGCACCGGGGTGCGCAGGCTCCTGCAAGGCCAGTTCTGCAGCGGCCATCAAGGCCCAGACACCGCCATGGGCATACTGCCCGCCGTTCTCGCGTACGCCGGGCGGGTAGGCCTGGATATAGCCTGCGCTGGGTGCGGCGTGGCGCAGCGGGGGCGCCAGCAGCTGGATCAAGCCTGCTGCGGGGTTGACCAGGTGCGCCTCGACCGCATCCATCGCCTCGCGCTGCCGCTCTGGCGGAGCAGCGCCCGAGAGCACCGCCCAGGCCTGGGCGATGAGGTCAATCCGGCCCTCGTCCCGCGTGTGGCTGCCCAGAGCCGTGCCGTCATCAAAAAAGGCACGCTGGTACCAGTCGCCGTCCCATGCCTGGTTTTCCAATGCTGTGCGCCAGCCGGTCAATGCGGTGTCCCAGCGCTGCACGCGTTCCCCATCGCCTTGATCGCGGGCGATCGGGATCCAGTCAGCAACGATGGCACACAAGAACCACGCCAGCCACACCGATTCGCCGCGGCCACCATCGCCCACACGGTTCATGCCGTCGTTCCAATCACCGCCACCCATCAGCGGCAGGCCGTGCGTGCCAGTGCGCAGGCTGCGGTCGATGGTGCGGGCGGCATGCTCGTACACGCTGGCCATGGTGGCGCTGGCGCTGGGGGCCTCGTAGATGTCTTCCGCCCCTTCGGGAATCGCCGAGCCCTCAAGGAACGCCACCTGTTCCTCCAGCAGACTGTGGTCCGCAGTGCGTTCCAGATAGTGGGCGCAGGCAAAGGGCAGCCATAACAGGTCGTCCGAGAAATGCGTGCGCACCCCCGCACCGCCCGGCGTGTGCCACCAATGCTGCACGTCGCCCGCTGCAAACTGGCGCGATGCGCACAGCACAATCTGCGCACGCAAGGCGCCCGGCTGCGCCCAGGCCAGCGCCATGGCATCCTGCAACTGGTCGCGGTAGCCCGTGGCACCGCCGGCCTGGTAAAAGCCCGCTTTGGCAAACAGGCGTGAAGACACCGTCTGGTACAGCAGCCAGCGGTTGACCAGCACGTCGAACAGCGGGTCGGGCGTGGTCACCTGCGTCGCGCCCAGCAACAGATTCCATTGGTCGAGGGTCGCCTTCTCCCGCATGCGGGCCGCCACGGCCATGGCCTCGGCACCCAGCGTGCGTGCGGCAGCCTCGGTGGGGGCGTAACCCATCAGGTACACGCGCTCAAACGCCGCCCCGGCCCGCAAAGTCACCAAACGCGACAACGCTGCACAAGGGTCCAGCCCAAAACCGCTGCGCTGCCCCAGCTGCAGGGGCACCACCAGATCACCCTGCGCATCGAAAAACTCGCGGCGGTCGCAGGTCCAGTCCATGCTGTCGTTGACACGGTCGTCCGTACCCGGCCCGGCCGAGGCCTCGCAGAAAAAGGCTGTACCCCCGCCAAAGCCCGCAGCCGCCTCGTTCTGTGTGCACAGCAGGCCCAGCAAGCGGCCATCGGGCAGTGGTGCAAAACACGGGGCGGTGGACAGCGTGGCGCGGTCGCCGCGCTTTTCGCCCATCATCCACTCCACCATGCCGACCAGGCGCAAGTGCTCGCGCCGATTGCCCAGGTTGCGCACCTGCACAAACACCTGCTTGATGGCGGTGACGGGGTCCACACACCAGCGCACCTCCACCTCCAGTGCGCCTCTGCGGTGGCGGATGAGGGTGGTGCCCTGGGCGTGCTCCACGCGGTAAACCGCGTCGGCTGCACCCCAGGCCGAGGGCGTCAGGCTCCACACCTCGCGCGTGCGGCGGTCCTGCAACAACAGCCATTCGGCGGGCGGGTCAGCCACCGGGTCATTCGACCAGGCGGTGAGCTGGTTCAGGCGGCTGTTGAGCGCCCAGGTGTTGCCCGCGCCAGTTTCCGACACCATGGCCCCCAGCTGCGCATTGGCCAGCACATTGACCCAAGGTTTGGCAGGCCGCAGCGTTGCCGACACCTCAAACCCAAAGGTACCGGTCGCAGCTGCAAAACCGCCCACCGGCGCGAGCACCTGGGCGCTGCCCTGGTGCGTGGGTACTTCGTCCGTGGCACCGCCACGCCAAGGGCTGGCCATGGACACCCCATGGGCCGCCACCCAGGCCTTTACCTGGTGCATGAGGGCATGGCCATCGGCATGGAGGGTGATGCGGGCCAGGCTCGCCAAGGTGCCCAGCTGTGCAGCCGACAGCTCATCGAGCCGCAGCACCCGCAGGCTGGTCACCGCCGGGCCGGTGTGTGTGGCGAGGTCGGCATCGTGGTGTTCGCGCAGCAGCGTCAGCTCGCGCTGCAAGGGCATGTGGTACGAGTGCGATTCAGTGCTGAGCACCACCAGGTCGCAGGCCACGCCGCCATGCGCCCATTCGCGCAGCGCCTGGGCCAGCGTGCGCAGCAGGCCCATGCCCTGGGGCGATCCGGCCATCACCAGCACAATAGGCCGGTCACCCGACAGGCCCAGTTGCCACAGCGTGCGCCGGTCACACACGGGGCGGGCGGCCTGGGCTTCGGTCAGCACGCCCAGGTAGGTGGTGTGAACCTTGGGCAGGGTCAGCACAAGGGCCGTGGTCAGCGCCTGCAGCGCAGGTAGGTAGTCGCGGTGCGGGCGGTGCGACGCCCACTGGATGCTGGCCAATGTGGCCGACATGGCCGATGCCCGCTCCAGATAGCTGGGCTGGCGGTACTTGTCGATGATGGCCAGCAGCGTGGCCGGGTCTGGCGATGCCGCCGTGGCAAACGTGACACAGGCCTGCGCGCCGGGCGCAATGCGCAGCATCACGCCCATGGCGGCTACGGGGTCCAAGCCCGTGTCCAGCGTGGCGGGCACCTCCGGCACACAGTCCAGCATCGCCAACGGCTGGCCTGGCGTGTGGTTGCGCCCCAGCCAGAGCTGCCGGTCTGTCTGGCAACGCAGGCCCAGCACATGACCTTGGGTATCTGCCACAAAGTGCGCAGCCTGCAGGGTGGTCTCGGTCTGCAGGCGGGGGGTGCGCACAAACCGCAGGGCCTGCTGTGCAGGCAGCCAATCGGCGGCAATAAAAAGGTTGGAGAACGCGGGGTGCGCCTCGTCGGCCGCGTGGGTGGCCAGGGTGATGTCCAAGGCCGAGATCAGCTCCAGCTCGATCACCGCGTCGCCCAGGTTGCTCACCACCACCTTGCGCAGTTCGATATCGTCTTCCGGGCTCACCCACACCGTGGTGTGCACGCGCAACCCCGGCCACAGTGCATCAAAACACACGCGGTCGGTGTGGAAGATGCTGCCGTACACCGCTCGCGCGTCGGGAGCGGGGTGGCTGGTGACGGACACGGGCACGCTGGAGCCCATCTGCCGCACATACAGAAAGCTGCCATGTGCGTCCCGCAGCGCATCGTCGCGCCAGCGGGTGATACCCGTCTGGTGCCAGCGGCTCCACCCTGCCCCGTTGGCGCGCAGTGTGACGCTGTAGCGCCCGTTGCCCAGCAGGTGTGTCGGCTCCAGCGCGTGGGCACCCGGGGTGACAGAGCGCACATGGTCCGGCGTTTTTTGCTGGCGCGCATGCAGCGGCAGACGCGGCGGTGTCGCCTGCAAGGTGGGGAGCTCGCGCGGGGCGCGCTCCTGCAGCAACGGCAGTACGGCCTCGATGCGGGCATGCGCCGTGCCCCAGCGCTGGGCCACGCCGCTGAGCAGCACATTGGCCAGCGCCACGATGGTCATGCCCTGGTGGTGGGCCATGTAGGTGCTGACCAGGGTAAACCGCTCGCCGTGGGTCTGCCGTTCGGGCGTGAAGTCCAATGCCTCGTAGAAGCCGTAGCGCCCACGCGCCGACAGCGCTTCCAGGGTGCGGAAGTTGGCGCAGGCTGCGCGGGCATCCACCTGCGTGGCCAGCGCCGTGGCATAGGGCGCAATCACCATCTCGCCCACCGGCGTGCGGCGCAAGGCCAGGCGCGGCACACCCTGCGGCGCGTACTGGTACGCCAGGGTGTGGTCGCGCCCAGCATAGGCGCATTCAGAGATGCCCCAGGGCATATCTTTGCCCAACCCCTCCACCATCGCCACCTGCTCGCGCAGGGCCGACCGTCCGGCTTCGCCCAGTGCGCTGTGATACGGCTCAGCCATGACCAGCGTGGGCATCAGGTACTCGAACATCGAGCCCGACCACGAGCGCAGCACCGCATGGTGGCCGCTCGCGAAAAACGGCCGCCCCAGGGCCGCCCAGTGTTTCACCGGCAGGTCGCCCTTGGCCACAGCCAGGAGGCTGGTGGTGCGCGACTCGGACGCGAGCAGGTCATAAAACGAGGTGTCCAACTGCTGCTCGTCCACCCGGTAGCCAATGTGCAACAGGTGCCGCCGGGGGTGGTACAGAAACCGGAAGTCGGCCTGCCAGGCCAGGGCATCCAACGCCTCGGCCAGGGTCGTGAGGCGGCGCGTGGCCTCGGATGCGCCGCCGCTGTGTGCAGCTTGCTGGTCACGGTCCACCGACTGCAGCGTGGCCAGGTGGTCAGCCAGCAGCCACAGCAGTTCGTCATGCGCCGTGGGCGGGCTGTGCACGATGGCCGGGTGGCGTGGCTGGGCCATGCTGCGCAGCTCGTCCTGGGCCTGCGCCAGCAGCGCGCGAAACGCCGTGGCCTCGGGCAGGTGCGCGGGGTCGGGTGGGCGCATGCCCAACAGGCGGCTCAGCGCGGATGGGTGGTGCAACCCGCGCATGCCGGGGTGATGGATCCCCAGCCGGGGCTGCAGTCGCGCCAGCGAGGTGCGGATGGCCTGCTCGCCCGCCTGAGACGACAGTGGCTGCACCGCCAGCGCGCTGCAGGCCTGTGCCACAGCTACCAGGTGGGCGCAGAGGTTGCCACTGTCCACCGTGGACACATAACGTGGGTGCAGGGGCTGCAGGGTTTCGGTGTCGTACCAGTTCAGGAAGTGGCCCCGGTGCCGCTCCATGGCCTGCAGGGTCACGAGGGTGGCTTCGAGCCGGTCGAGCAGCTCCAGCGTGCCGATCCAGCCGAACCGGCGCGCGCAACTGGCGCTCAGCAGGTACAGCCCGATGTTGGTGGGCGAGGTACGGTGCGCCACCATTTCATACGGAGCGGTCTGCAGGTTGTCGGGCGGCAGGTGATGGCTGGAGGCATCTACACAGCGCTCGAACAAACGCCAAGTGTCACGCGCCACGCCGTGCAACAGGTCCTGGTCTTGTGCCGACAGTGTTGGGATGCCCCGTTCAGACGGAACGCGGTTGGCCAGCCACACCAGCAGCGGCGACAGCGCCCACAGCGCCAGCAGCGGCCCCACCAAAGTCCAAGGTGCCAAGGTTCCACCGGCCCACAGTGCCAGGCCACAGCCCACCGCCAGCAAGGGTGCCGCCTTGTGTCTGCGCAGCGTGGCCGCCAGGCCTGTGATCAGGCTGCTCTGTGCGGCCTCGGCCGTGGTCCACTCCAGCAGGTGCCAGCGGCTCACGGCCTGCCGGTGCACGGTGCGCACCACGGCATCGCCCAGCAGCAGCGCTTGCTGCGGCAGCAGGGCCAGGTGCCACACACCACTGGCCAGGGCCCTCAACAGGTCGCCCGATGCTTCGTGCACAAAACGCATGCCGACCAGCCCAAAACGGCTGGGCACCCAGCCCGCAAGTGCCCCCATCAAGGGCGCAGCCGCATAGGCCGCCACCACCAGTGCCAGCGTGCTGACCAAAGGCAGGCCCAGTCCCGCCAGGGCCAGCATCACCAGCACCAGCGATGCGGGCGCCACGAGCGAGCGGCGCAGGTTGTCCAGCAGCTTCCAGCGGTTGATGGGCGAAAGGCCCCAGCGCTGGGCCTGGGCCAGAAAGGGCCACAGCTGCCAATCGCCCCGGGTCCAGCGGTGCAGGCGGGCGGCTGCGGTATCGCTGTGTTCGGGCTCCGCCTCCACCAGCGTCACATCGCTGACCACGGCGCAGCGTGCCAGCGCACCTTCGAGCAGGTCGTGGCTCAGCACCTGGTCGGCGGGAAGGCGCCCGCCCAGCACGGCGTGCACGGTGGCCACATGCAGCAGGCCCTTGCCGGTGAAGCTGCCTTCGGCAAAAAAATCCTGGTACACGTCAGATGTCATGGCGCTGTAAGGGTCCAGCCCCTGCTGGCCCGCAAACAGCCACTGCCACAACGAGGTGGTGGCATGCGTGGGCAGTGGCGCAAGCACCCGGGGCTGCAGGATGCCGTAGCCCTGCACCACACGCTGGCTTGTGGCATCCAGGCGGGGCTGGTTTTCGGGGTGTTCGGCCACGCCCACCAGGCTGCGCAGACGGCCCGGGGGCAGTTGCGTATCACTGTCAAGGGTGAGCACATAGCGGGTCTGCAGTGCCAGGCATGAGAGTTCGCCCAGGTCGATGAAGGCGCCGGATACTCCGGTGGCGAGTGCTGCCACCAGCTGTTCGAGCTTGCCGCGCTTGCGCTCCCACCCAATCCACTGCTGCTGCGTGGGGCTGTAGGTGCGCGCGCGGTGCAGCAGCACAAAACGCGGTGTACCGCCCGTGGTGGGCGGGTGCTGCGCATTCAGGGCCAACATCAAGCCCTCGGCGTGGGCCAGCAGCGCGCCGTCTTCGGGCAGGTCTTGCACATCGGCATCCACACCGTCGGTCAGTAGCGCAAACTGCGCACAGGGCTCGGGGCTGGCCAGGTAATGCAGGTGCAGGCGGTGCACCAGCCGGTCGATGGTGCCGGTGCTGCTGAGCAGGGCCGGGATCGCCACCAAAACGCGTGCCGATACCGGAATGCCCGCTGGCAGCAGGTAGCGGGGCATGTAGGTGGGACGGACGGATTCGCCAATGAGCCGGTTCACCACGGCCACCACGATCTCGGACACGGGCAGCAGCAACAAGGCGGCGACCAGCGCCAGGCCCGCAAGATGGGCTGCGCTGGTATCGGGCCCCGCCTGCACACCCCACAGGGGCGCCATCAGCCAGGCCAGCAGGCCGAGCGAGCCCAGCAGCAAGGCGCCCAGGTACAACGGCACGCGCGACAGACCCACCGCGGAACGCCACAGGGACAACAAATCGGCGGCATGTCGGCGCACACCCAGGGCATGCTCCAGCTGGCCGCGCCCGGCGCCTTGCAGCCAATAACCTGCCAACGCCTGTTCAGCCCCAGGCCCATCCTGAAGCTCACGGTCTGCGCCCGACATCAGCAACAGCAGCGTCTGCGCCACCGCGGCCTCGCCCTGCCCGCTGCGGGCTGACAGGTTTTCAATGCCGTGCAAGGTGGTGTTGCGGGTGGACTCGTCCTCGGCCGCAAACACGGGCGACTGCAGCATGGCGCGCAGCACCAGGCTGGTCTGGCTGATGATGTCGGACCAGTCGGCAGCGCCCACCCGCCGCAGTGCGGTAACGGCATTGCCCATGCTCAGCTGGTCGGCTGCCTGGTTAATCTGTTGCTGGGCCTGCAACGCCACCAGGTCGGGCACCGCGGACAACAACCACTGCTGTACGGGCGTTGGCGTGCCTGCAGCGGCATGCCCGCCCACCACGCCGCGCCCCATCATCGACTGCGCCAGGTGGGCCAGGAACACCGGGGCCACGCCACGCTGCTCCATGGCTGCGCAGGCGGCATCCAGCGTCAACACGTTCAGGTCCTTGCTGCGGGCGGCGCACAGGCTGGCCAGCTCCTGCGCGGCCTTGTGGCTGGCCAGGCGCTCGGCCAGGCGGCGCAGGTTTTCGATGAGTACCACGCGCAGCGTGGTGGGCAACGCCCACAGCTCGCCCTGGCTCAGCTCGCGGGTCTCCTGGTATGCGTTCAGGTACTGCACGAGCAGCGATTCATCGAACGCACTGTCGGTATGGGCCACAAACGACCAGGCCACACCGTACACACGCGGCAGGCCCACCAGCGGAGCGTCTTTGAGCACGGGCAGCGAGCGGTAGTAACGCGGCGGCAGCCCGGCCCGGATCTCCTTGAGCTGGCTTTCGATCAAATGGAAGTTGTCAAACAGCCATTCAGCGGCGGGGCTGATGGCATGCTCATCGTGCGGCGCGTCAAACAGGTAGCGGTACGCGGCCCGCAGCGCGCGGATATTGCTCTGCAGGCGCGGGTAGAACGTGGTGCGGCCAAAGGGCGCCTTGCCCGCATCGTGGGATGTGCCCAGGTGCCGGCCATGCTCTTCGAAGCGGGCCACACCAAACACTTCGGCCCGCAAGGGCTCCAGCACCGGGCCTGCCCGGGCATCGAGCATGCGGTCCAGCGCGGAAGGAACCCAGGGCCATGGTGTGCGTATGCCCATGTGCGCGCCCCCTACCGCAACAGCGATACGGCCCCCGCCAGCAACGTGACCAAGAGTGCAACGGTCACCACATGCTCGGCCACCAGGGCCTGCAGCCATGCAGCGCCGGCGAGCAACTGGTCCAGCGGCCCGCGCAAGGCGCCACAGTGCGCCAGATGTTCACCCAGGTGGGAAAGCTCCAGCAGCGATATGTCTGCTGGCTGTCCTACGCAAGACGTGTCCCACGCAGAGGCAAGGGTAGGTGGATGGGACATGGGCGGCTCCTGGTACACAAGTGAATGGCGCCACCGCATTGCGGCAGCGCTCTGATCCTCTTGTACAAGGGGCTGGGGCCGGGTGTCTGTGCGGTGTCGAACAAACCTCCCGCGCAGGCGTTTTCAAGGCGGTGGCAACAGGCCAGCAAAACCGGTAGTCACCAGTCAAACAGCGACGGGGTTCCGCCCGGACACGCGCCTTCGATCTGCAGCATGCGCAGCTTGGTCAACGCGCCGCCACCCGCCGAAAACCCGCCGGGCCGGTCGCCCGCCGCCAGCACGCGGTGGCATGGCACCACGGGCGCAAACGGGTTGTGGCCCAACGCCTGACCCACGGCACGCGCAGCACCTGGCTCGCCCAGCGCGGCGGCCATCTCGCCATAGGTCATGGTCTTGCCGGGCGGAATACGGCGGGCCAGTTCGTACACACGGGCTTGGAAGGGTGGCACGCTATTGAGCGCCAAAGGCACATCGCACAGGTCATCGTGCGCACCTTCGAGCAGAGCCACCACGCGCGCCGCCCAGAGGGCCACCTCGGGTGGCATCACACTTTCAGCAAGCTGCGGAAACCGGCACTGCATGCGGGCACGCGTCTGCAGCTCGCTTGCATCTTCCGGCAACTGCGCCCCCACCAACTGCGCCCCCTGCCACGCGATGCCACAGTGGCCGATGGCAGTGGGGAACAGCGCATAGCCGCTTGCGTGTTGGTGCGCTGAATCGATGGTGACCAGCTCAGCAACCATTTGCTATATTTTTAATAACCTTCAGCACATATATATCAAGCGCCTGGTGCTTATTCAGCCCTCAGAGCTGCCCGCAGCTGTGCACCCAGCTCGGGTTTGGCGGCAAACGGGTCTGTGGGGTTGCGGCCCATCATCACGTCTTCCATGCGCGTCTGCACCGAAGCCAGGGCCTTGGGGTGGCTGTAGATGTAGAACTGACCTTCTGCCGCTGCATCGAACACCTTCTGCGCCACTTCGGCCGCAGTTACCTTGCCGCTGCCCACGGCCTTGTCGCTCATGGCCTGGCCGATGAGCTGGCTCTTGGTGGGCTTTTCGACCGGCATGTCCTGCGGGCGGTTGCGGTGGCTCTGGCTGATGCCGGTGGGCACGAAAAATGGGCACAACACGCTGGCGCCGATCTGGTCGGTGACCAGCGACAGATCCTGGTACAGCGTCTCCGACAACGCCACCACCGCGTGTTTGCTCACGTTGTAGATGCCCATGTTGGGCGCATTGAGCAGCCCCGCCATGCTGGCGGTGTTGACGATGTGGCCGCGCCAGGCGGGGTCGGCCTTGGCTGCTGCCAGCATCATGGGCGTGAACAGGCGCACACCGTGCACCACGCCCCACAGGTTCACGCCCAGCACCCACTCCCAGTCCTTGACCGAGTTCTCCCACACCAGGCCGCCCGCGCCAACGCCCGCGTTGTTGAACACCAGGTGCGGGGCGCCGAAGCGCTGCTCCACATCGGCAGCCAGTTGTTCCATTTGTGCAGCGTTGGATACATCCACCTTGCGGGCCAGCACCTGGCTACCTGCAGCCTGCATCTCGGCCGCAGCGGCGTCGAGCGCGTCCTGCTGCACATCCACCAGCACCAGGTTCATGCCCAGTCGGGCGCCAATGCGCGCGCATTCCAGGCCAAAGCCCGAGCCTGCGCCGGTGAGGACGGCGGTTTTACCAGCAAAGTTGTCGATCATATTTTTTGTCTCCTAGGGATTGTCGATGGATGATGGGGTGCGATCATGAAACACGGGGCGGCTCTGATGCTGGCACACAGCTTCGACCAACGCCGCCCGAACGCGCAGAACGAATCGGGCGCGATGCGATAAAAAAGGCCGCTGTTGTTCAGGACGCCGTCGGCCGCAACACGTAGCCGATGCGGGGGAAGTGAACGTGCACCGTGCCCGCGCGCGGGTCGGTGCGCCGCAGCGTGTAGCGGGTGCGGGTGGCGGCAATCAGCTCGCCCTCGGTGGGCTCTGTGCCAAAGCTCTCGGCGGCAATCGTGACCTGGGTACCCAGCGGGATGCCGTGCTCGTCCTGGAACACGTCGTCGGTCAGCGGCAGCGGCTCCATGCCCGCGGCCACGGTGATGGCGTCGGCGGCGCTGAACTTCTCCATACGGCCGTGGCCCAGCGCAGCGATGCGGTCCATCCACTCCAGCACGGCGGGTGTGGCGGCAAAGATGTCGGCCATCACGGGCACGCACTGGCGCGTGAACCACAGCGGGTGGTAGGCCGCAAAGTCGGCCAGGCAAGGCTGGGCACCGAACAGGAAGTCGTGTTCCTCGGCCATGTGCGCAATACGCCGCAGGTACGAGCGGTAGGCGGCCGTGGCATCGGCCGGGCGCAGGCGCTGCATGCCCGCGCTCATCTCGCGGCGGTCTTCGCCAAACACTTGCGCGGCCGCCGGCGGCAGGTTGGCAAACAACACGGCGGCGCCCTTGGGCTGCAGGTTGTAGGCCATGGCAGCCCAGAACAGCGTGGTGTCGGCCCACTGGGCAAACACGCGCGACACGCCCTTCAGATGCGGCGGATACAGCACGGGTTCGGGATGCTCATGCTCCAGCACATCGCAGATCAGGGCCGAGTCGCAATAGATGTCGGCGCCGATCTGCAAAAACGGCGTCTTGCGATACCCACCGGTCAGCGCCACCACATCGGGCTTGGGCATGACGCTGGGGATGATGACGGACTTCCAGGCCAGTTGCTTGAAGCCGAGCACCGCACGGATCTTTTCGGAAAACGGGGACGAGGGGTAGTGGTGCAGGATGAGGTGGGACATGGGTTTCTCCGCAAAATTCTGTGGGATGGCTCAGGCCGGAAGTGCGCGGTCCAAGATGGCGTCAAGGTTGACACCCGCGCCCAGCGTGCCAAAGCTGTAGCCCCAGTCACCAGAGAGGCGCGAGTCGCAAAACGCTCGGAACACTGCGCCGGGCGCACTGCGCAGCAACAGGGCCGCCTGCACTGCCAACGCTACATCCTGGGCGAGTCGCCGGGCCTCGGCCTCGGTGGT
>Ga0307998_1000676_pt1 | contig 19028 bp, 21 predicted proteins | sample Davwhametageno37_FD_203147 | JGI IMG/M metagenome (GOLD analysis project Ga0307998, IMG submission 203147) | Marine microbial communities from Davis Island wharf, Antarctic Ocean - #37 | ecosystem: Environmental > Aquatic > Marine > Unclassified | place: Antarctic Ocean: Davis Island wharf... | reverse complement strand
TCGAATAGTCAGGGCGCTCTGTTGGAGTTCCATATCGGTCATAGTACGACACCTTTAATGGTTTTCCAAAAGGGGCTACTTGTTCTAAATTCTCTAAAACTTCACTTCCTTTTCCAGTGACAAAAATACGAGCATTATCAAGCTTTACATGCTTTATAGCGGTAGCTAATATATCGGCAACTGTTACAGCATTAATCTTTTGTAGATAGGTTTTGTAAAAATCTTCAGGAAGTTTTTCAGTTCGAATATTTAAGGCAAATTGTGCAATCGTTTCCGGCTTTTCTAAAGCTAAAACAAAACTACCAACGTATTTGGCTTTTGCATTGTCTAATTCTTTTTGAGTAACTTTTTCAGTTCTAATTTCATTAAATTCTTTAATTATTTCTACTACTGAACTATCAGTAACTGAATTCCCTACGGTTGCAAAAGCTCGAATTCTTGCTCGAGTATATTTATTGGTTTGGAGTTGAGAATAAGAGCCGTAGGTATAACCCTTGTCTTCTCTAAGATTTAAAAATAAACGTGCTTCTCCGCCACCTCCTAGAATATAATTACCTAAACGCATTGAGAAATAGTCAGGATGAGTTTTTTTTATGTAATTAGTAAATCCAACAGAAACTTCGGACTGTTTGGCATTATTCATTTCGGTAAAATGAATTTCTAGCTCAGAACTGTTTTCTGCAGGCTCAAATAAATAGGCATTTGGAGCTTCACCTTTCCAATCCTTGAAGAGTTTAGATACTTGTTTTTTTACGGTTTTAAAGTCTACATCACCAATAATAACTAGATAAGCATTTTTAGGATTGTAGTTAGAAGTATAATATTTTTTTATATCGACTAAATTGAGTTTAGAAACGGTCTCAATTTTAGTGTATTCTCCATAGGGATGATTAGCACCGTAAGTGATTAGATTTTCTACTCTTCGAGCAGCAGCAGAGACACTCTTTTCGCTGGATTTTATCCCTTCGATTAGCTTTTCTTTTTCTTTTTCAAACTCTTCATTTAAAAAATTAGGATTGAGTGCAGCATCTGCCATGAGTTCTAAAACTCTTGGGAAGTAACGAGAAAGAGAAGCAGCAGATGCTCCAGAGGCACTAAAATTGACAGAAGCGCCCATGAAATCGACTTCTTCTTCAAAATCATTTTTTGCCATGTTGGTAGAACCTTTACCCAGCATACTCCCTAATAAATCATTTGCACCGGCTAAGTCTCCTTCGAAGATTGGTGGGTTATCGATTCTCATAGTAACAGAAACACGAGGCAGTTTGTGATTTTCAACAACCATAACGGTCATTCCGTTTTTTAAAGTAAAACTTTGAGGCTCATCTAATTGAATTTCAGGAGCAGGTCCAGGACTTGGTTGAACACTTCGGTCGATCTGAGCTGCTAGGCTAGAAAGACTAAAAAGGGCGATATATAGAATGTATATTTTTTTCATTTTCTTAAGGATTTATTATTTAGAAGGTTCTGGTAAATAATCGAGAACTAAACGCTGGTTTGGATTCAGATACTTTTTGGCAACTGCTTGAATTTCTTTTCGGCTAATGGATCGATATATTTCGATTTCTGAATTGATCAAGTTTGTGTCTCTATAAAAAGCGTAGTATTCGGCTAAAGAGTTTGCAATTCCTTCGACAGAAGAATTAGAGTCAACAAAATTGGATTCGAATTTATTTTGAAGTTTTTGGTAATCTTTTTCAGAAATCAAGTTTTCTTGAATCTTAATGATTTCCTCATCAAATTCACTCGTAATACTTTCAAGAGAAGTTTCGCCAAGTGGATAGCCATAAATAATATACATACTGTAGTCTTCAAGACTGAGATTTATGGCACCAATTTCCAAAGCCATTTTCTTTTCATCTACGATTTTACGATATAACTTAGAAGATTTTCCGTCGCTTAGGTAAGTAGATATCATATCTAATACCTTAGAGTCACGGTTTTTAATGGAGGGTGTTCGATATGCAGTTATGATCATTGGGACCTGGATGTAAGCGTCATATGCTTTAGCTTTTATAGCTTCGGTTATAAGATCTTCTTTTTCTGTGAGACGTATAATATCTGTTCCTTTTGGAATAGCACCAAAGTAATCGGTGATCATTTTTTTTACGGCATCTACTTGCAGGTCGCCCGCAACGACTAAAACCGCATTGTTTGGCACATAATATTTTTTGTTAAATGCTAAAAACTCATCTAAAGAAGCTGCATCTAAATGATCTGATTCCCCAATAACAGTTCTTCTATAAGGGTGATTTATGAATAAATTTTCCTGAACTTGATCCAAAACTTTCCCATATGGACTTTCTTCACTAACTTTTCTTTCTTCTTTAATGACTCTATTTTGTGTATCAATTCCATCTTGATTAATTATAGGATGTAGCATACGCTCGGATTCTAACCAAAGTCCCAATTCTATGCTATTCGATGGAAATACCTCATAGTAGTAAGTGTAATCATTACTTGTGAATGCGTTGTTTTCTCCCCCGTTTGATGAAACGATACTGAACCATTCGCCACGACCAATGTTTTTTGTTCCTTCAAATAGCAAGTGTTCAAAAAAGTGAGCAAAGCCAGTACGATCTTCTAATTCGTCTTTTGCGCCTACATGATAAAGAACCGAAATGGTTACAACAGGAGCTGCGTTATCTTGATGTAAAATCACATGAAGACCATTGTCCAGATCATATTCTGTAAAAGAAACTTCTTGTGCTCGGACGCTAACAAAAAGGAGACTTAAAATGAGGTAAAAGGCATATTCTTTCATAGTGTATTGATTAAGTTTATACTACATAAGTAGTACAAAGTATTAAAATGTTACAATACATCGAAATTTTCAACCTCTTAAGTTTGCCCCAAAAGCAGTTATTATTAATTTAATAAAGTAACTTTATTAAACAATGAAATTCATAGAACTCTTAACGCGCTCCTTCCCATTTTTGGTTACTGTTTGTGCTTTAATTGCCTTATTATATCCTCCTAGTTTCACGTGGTTTTCAGGCCCCTGGATTACCTACGGTTTGGGAGGCATTATGTTGGGTATGGGAATTACGTTGCAGTGGAGTGATTTTAACCAAGTGCTTGAAACGCCTAAGTGGGTTTTTTGTGGAACTCTATTACAATTCACCATCATGCCTATCTTAGGTTGGGTTTTGGGCATTATTTTTCAGTTACCTCCTTTTTTTGCAGTTGGTCTTATCTTGGTAGCTAGTTGTCCAGGTGGAACAGCATCTAACGTTATTGCGTATTTGGCAAAGGCCAATGTTGCCTTGTCGGTTACGATGACTACAGTTTCTAATTTAGCAGCAATTATAATGACTCCTTTGTTAACGAGTTTTTTGTCTGGAAGTTTTTTGGAGGTTGATGCATTGGGCTTATTTTATAGCACCCTTAAAGTTGTTTTGTTTCCAGTAGCTCTGGGTGTTATACTCAATCGATTTTCACCCAAAGTAACCCATAAAATTGTTCCTTTTGCACCACCAATTGCGGTCATATTAATCACCCTAATTGTAGCGAGTATTATTGGTCAGGGCAAAGAAATCATCTTGAATTCAGGAATCCAGCTTCTTGTGGCAATTTTGATTTTACATTTACTTGGTTTTCTAATGGGTTATATTGTTTCTAAAATCATTTTTAAAAACGAAGCGGTTAGTAGAACCATAGCCATTGAAGTGGGAATGCAAAATTCTGGTTTAGGAGCAGTACTGGCTAGAGAAAACTTCATTAACCCAGCAATTGCGATTCCATCAGCAATATCGAGCTTGGTGCATTCTATATATGGTAGTATATTTACTTCAATTGTGAACAAATTCAATAATAAAAAATAGTGTATGAAAAGGCGTAAAGCAGTTATTGTTTCTGCAAAAAGAACCCCATTAGGAAAATTTATGGGTGGATTATCAACGGTGCCTGCTCCCAAATTGGGAGCTATTGCAATTCAGGGAGCTTTAGAAGCCATTGGGTTGGATGCTGCTGAAATTGATGAAGTTTATATGGGAAATGTTTTGCAAGCAGGGGTTGGTCAAGCACCCGCTCGTCAAGCAGCAATATTTGCAGGTATTCCCGATACAGTGCCCTGTACAACGGTGAATAAAGTTTGTTCTTCGGGAATGAAAACGATCATGATGGCCGCTCAAGCAATTGCTACAGGCGATGCTGAGGTTGTTGTAGCTGGAGGCATGGAAAATATGAGCCTTGCTCCACATATTGTTCTTATGCGAACAGGAGTGAAGTTTGGCGGAACTCAGCTAGAAGATGTTATTCAAAAAGACGGCTTAGTGGATGCTTTTGATCAGGTGGTTATGGGTACTTATGCAGATGCAACGGCAGCGAAATACGAAATTTCTAGGGCAGATCAAGATACCTTTGCTATTGAATCGTATCGAAGAAGTGCAGCAGCATGGGAAAGTGGTGTGATGCAAAACGAAATTGTTCCAGTATCCGTTCCCCAAAGAAGAGGTGAGGATAAACAATTTACTGAAGACGAAGAATACACCAATATTCTTCTAGATAAAATTCCCAATTTACGTCCAGCTTTTTCCAAAGAAGGAACCGTAACAGCTGCAAATGCCTCTACCATCAACGATGGTGCAGCTGCCGTAATTGTAATGTCCGAAGAGAAAGCAAAAGCGTTAGGATTGAACCCTCTAGCAACGATCGAAGGTTATGCAGATGCAGCTCAAGAGCCGCAATGGTTTACTACTGCGCCCGCTAAAGCTTTGCCCAAGGCACTCGCTAAAGCAAATGTATCTCTTGATGAAGTAGAATTATTTGAATTCAACGAAGCTTTTTCTGTGGTAGGTTTGGCTAATATGCAGCTTTTAGAATTGGATTCGACACTGGTGAATATTCACGGGGGAGCAGTTTCATTAGGTCATCCTTTAGGGTGTTCAGGAGCTAGAATTGTAGTGACATTACTAAACGCGATGAAACATAAAAATGTGAGCCTTGGTAGTGCTGCAATTTGTAACGGTGGTGGAGGTGCTTCTGCAATTGTTTTTAAAAGATAAATAGGATTAAAGTTTTTTGATGAAAAATAATAATAGATATAGTCAGTTTAAAAATATATTGTTTCTGCTGATTCTTGTGAGCTCTTTTACTCATGGACAATTCACTTTCTACAAACCCTATGAATTGGAAGTTACTTCTGACATTCCTTTTGGTTCTCTGATCTCTGATATCGATCAAATGCGCTTAGGATTAGAAGCACAGCAATGGTCTGTCGAGGTACTCAAATACTGGTTGATTGAGGTGCAGAAAAACCCTTTTATTACGGGAGATCAAAAAATCAATTTCATTCTTTATGACAGTCAGAAGAGACAGAAAATTGTCATTCCAGTTCCTGTAAAAGAAAAAATAACACGTTCCTTTAAAACCGAAGCTGGATTTCAAGAACATTACATCGAGTTTATATCGGAAACCTATGAATGGCTTTTAGAAAATTTGTAATTATTTTGTTTATTCCGCACAATACTCTTCACCTACAGAAAAACTATTATAAACAGAAGCAGTTACCTCTCCGCTAACCGAATTGTCTGGAACATAAGATTCAATTTCACTTCCATTCGTATTGAAGATATTACTATCGGCATTTAAGATAAAATAGTATTTTCCGTTAACATTTTGCTTATCAATAATATCTCCACAGCGGCTGTTGTTCGACGTACAGGCGATACAAAAAGAGCTGACTAAGAAATAAACAAAGAAGATTCTAAAATTCATAATACAGATGTTTGTAAATATACATACCATAAAACTACCACAAAATAAATTAAGCAGGAAACACTTCCTTTAGAAGTATGTCTCCGTTAAGGTTTTCGAATTTCATCAACCATAAGTTGCACTTCTTTGGGAGGAGCAGCTGTTCTGGAAGAAATAACCAAAGCAACTAGTATATTGGCACACATAGCCAAGGTTCCAAAACCTTCAGGCGAAACCCCAAACCACCAATCTTCCGAAGTTCCGCCTCCAAAGAAACCAAGTTTGAATTTCATCATATAAAAAAGCATGAGCGATATTCCTACTACCATTCCACTTATCACACCTTCTTTATTCATGCGTTTACTGAAAATACCCATCACAATGGCAGGGAAAAAGGAAGCTGCAGCTAAACCAAAAGCTAAAGCAACCGTTGCTGCGACAAAATCTGGAGGATTGATACCAAAGTAACCCGCCAAGATAACAGCGAATACTGCAGCTACTCGTGCCGCAATTAATTCTCCTTTTTCCGTAATCTCAGGATATATTATTTTTTTCAATAAATCATGAGAAACGGAAGAAGATATAACCAGTAAAAGACCCGCAGCTGTGGATAGTGCTGCTGCCAGTGCACCAGCAGCCATAAGACCAATTACCCAATTGGGGAGCTCTGCTATCTCGGGATTTGCCATGACAATAATGTCCTTGTCAATCACCAATTCATTAATTTCAGGATCAGCTACATATTGAACTATACCGTCCTGATTTTTGTCTGTATAGGTGAGTAAACCTGTAGTTTCCCAATTCGAAAACCATTCAGGAAGGGTTTCGTAGGGTTTGTTACTTACAGTTTGGATGAGGTTAGTTCTTGCAAACACTGCAATTGCAGGAGCTGTGGTATATAAGATGGCAATAAAAAGCAGAGCCCAACCAGCAGATTTACGAGCATCTCGAACTTTTTTAACTGTAAAAAACCGAACAATCACGTGTGGGAGCCCAGCAGTTCCCATCATTAAAGCAGCTGTAATTAAAAAGACATCGAGTGTAGATTTAGAACCTGAGGTATATTGATGAAAGCCTAATTCTTTATGAAGACCATCCAGTTTTTCTAAAAGGTACATTCCGTCTGCTCCTTCTGATCCCATTCCGATTTGTGGAATTGCGATACCAGTCATGATCATCGAAATGAATATTGCTGGAACTAAAAATGCAAAAATTAAAACACAATATTGTGCTACTTGTGTGTAGGTAATTCCTTTCATTCCTCCTAAAACTGCATAAAAAAGAACAATTCCCATTCCAATTAAAACTCCTGTATTGATGTCTACCGAAAGGTATCTTGAAAAGACAAGACCTACCCCACGCATCTGACCTGCGATGTAAGTAAAGGAAACAATCAAGGCACAGAAAACTGCAACAGCTCTTGCGGTATTAGAGTAGTAACGGTCGCCGATAAAGTCAGGAACAGTAAACTGCCCAAACTTCCTTAAATAAGGAGCTAACAGGAGTGCTAAAAGAACATATCCTCCTGTCCAACCCATTAAGTAAACCGAGCCGTCATAACCTGTAAATGATATGATTCCAGCCATAGAAATAAAAGAAGCCGCAGACATCCAGTCTGCTGCTGTAGCCATTCCGTTTGCGATGGGCGAAACGCCTCCGCCTGCAACATAAAACTCTTTGGTTGAAGATGCTCGAGACCAAATTGCAATTCCAATGTAAAGGGTAAAGGTTACTCCAACCATTATCCAAATCCAAAGTTGTTGTTCCATAATTATTTTAAAGTTTTATTGTCTAAACGATTCATTAAAAAAACATATACAAAAATTAAAACAACAAATACATAAATAGAACCTTGTTGCGCAAACCAAAAGCCAAGTTTGAAACCACCTATTTGGAAATGATTCATGAAATCAACAAATAAAATCCCAAACCCAAAAGAAACTAAAAACCATATACTGAGTAAAACACCTAAGTACTTCAGATTTGTTTTCCAGTAATTATTGACAGTAGTATTTTGCATATAATAGTTTTAAAAGTTATTTTTCGACAATATAATCTGTGTATTTACTAATTTTATATTTCTAATATATAGCTAATTTATAATTTAATACAATTATAATATATCAAATTGATTAAAGTATCTACGAACTGATAAAAATAAACCCTATGAAAAAACATATACTATTTTTATTGATTAGCCTTGTGAGTTTAAATTCAACGGCGCAAGTGTTTATTTTCACCTTAGAAGAAACAGAAAAATCAATAACCCACAAAGTATTGTTGGATTCCGAGTACTTCATAGAAACCCAATATATTACTAATTCAAATGAATTTGTAAGTACACGAGGAGGCTTTTATGAATTGAAAGAAGGAATGTATTTGGTGCGTTTTGAGTTTAATTCAAACTTTAGCTCAGATAGTTTAAAAACTTTAAATTATAAATCAACGAATTGGAAACAGTCTAAAGCTTTAAAACAAGATCATTCTGGAAAATGGCTCATGGCTGGAAGATTTCGAGATGGAGTTGAGAAAAGAAGGGCCACTAGTGGAGCACGAAAGACATTGAAATTTCTATTGAATGGACATTTTCAATGGACTGCTTTTAATACTGAGACTTTTAAATTTCACGGGTCAGGCGGAGGAACCTATATTTCAAAAGAAGGGGATTACATCGAAACGATCACCTATTTTTCAAGAGATAATTCAAGAGTTGGTGCTGTACTTCCTTTTCGTTATGATTTAAAAGGATTGGATTGGCATCATCATGGGTTGAATAGCAGAGGAAAGTCCATGCATGAAATCTGGACTAAAAGGAAAAATTAAAATTTTGACTTATTCCCATCTTTATCAATCGCAACAAAAACAATATCACATGCGCAATTTTGTTTTTTGACCTTTTCGATCAAACCTTCGCTCGAGACATTCACATGGATGCGAAGAGACGTGTTCCCAATTTTTATTATTTCTGCATCAAGCAGCACAAGGTCACCAATGTGAATGGGTTCTAAAAACTCAATATCATCAACAAATTTAGTCACACAATATTTACCTGCATATTGGACGGACAAAGCATAACCTACTTCATCAATCCATTTCATTACTTTTCCTCCATGAACATTTCCGCGATAATTTGCATCGGATGGTTCTGCAAGGAAAGACATTTTAAGTTTCATTTTTCGCATATTTAAAGGTAGTTGTTTTTTTATTATCTACTTAAATTTAATTTTAAAATAGCTAGCTTTACTAATATTTTAGACCGTAATATATACCTTTGCTTGTATATGAAACATACTATATTTTTATTATTACCCTGGTTGCTTATGGCTCAAACTGAAGAACAAGCCTACGAAGTTGTACAAATTAAATCCGATTTCGAAATCCGATACTACCCACCCGTAATGATGGCGGCCTATGTTTCTAATTCGAATAATTCTTCAGGGTTTCGATCCCTATTTCGATATATTTCTGGGTCAAATCAGTCACAGACTAAGATCGCGATGACCACCCCAGTTCATATGGAAAAACAGAAACAAGGAAGTTCTATGGCATTTGTTCTACCTAAAAAATTTAATCCTAAAACTACACCACTTCCGAGCGACTCACAAGTACAAGTTTACCAAGCAAAAGGAGGTTATTATGCCTCGATGCGTTATTCGGGTTATACCAATGAAGCTAAAGAGAAAAGCTACACCAAACTACTGAAAAAAAGTTTAGAAAAAGAGGGCATACAGATAGCCGGACAACCAAAAGTCTTTGTTTACAACAGCCCATTTAATTTTGTAAATAGGCGAAACGAAATTTCATTCCCTATTGTTTGGAACGAATAGTTAAATGTTCTGTTGTTTCGTTTGTGTTAATGGAGTTTGTACATCACCCGTATGCTTCGTGGTTGTTGGTTCAAAGAGTAAAAGCCACACTTCTTCATCTGCGATTGGTTTATGTGGAACACCTCTAGGAATAATAAGAATTTCCCCTTTATTCAGAACCACAGTCTCGCTCTCGAACACAAGCTTTAAAGTGCCTTTGATGATTAGAAAAAGTTCTTCTTCATTCGCGTGATCGTGCCATACAAACTCACCTTTTACCTTTGCGATTTTAACGTGCTGACCGTTCATTTCTCCCAAAACTTTGGGACTCCAATGATCGTTAAAAAGGCTAAATTTTTCTTCTAAATTAATTTTTTTCATCAAAAATATAAGCCTTTATTAGTGTTATGGAATCATTTGCTATTAGGGACAATAATTCAAGTTTCCCTTCTTCGTACATCTTGGGAAGATCGTCTAATGAGGTATTTTTTGGCGCTTTATAGTTTTCGTAATCTTGAAACACTACACCTTCGATTGTTCGTCGATTTATGGCTACACGAAAACGAACTCCACCTGCATCGGTAAGATATTCATATGCTAAGTAATCCAATGTTTTGATTTCTTCATCGAACCAATAGCGGAAAGTGTCTTGATAATCAATACCTCCATTTTCAGAGGTAAAATGCACTCCTATTTTTTGATACGATCTTCCTTTGATCTGTTCGGTGTCCATTAAAGTTTTAATTACCCCAGTATCTTTTAGGCTGTACGGAAGTCTGAAAAAGTATAGGACAGAATTTACCGATTCAGAATAAACTATCGCTAACGAATCGGCGAGCACCACTTTTTCATTAGCAAGAGTTCTTTGAAAACCATTTTTGGAATGCAATAGATCGAGAACCTCTGGGGTTGTATTTTTTCTTCGAGAATAAATTAATCCTTGTTTATCTTGTGCTTGTGAGTATCGATAATTTCTAAATTGAAATCCGATTGATTTTTTATTAAATTCATTCATTCCATGTGCCTCAATAGAAGCTTCGATAAACGTTTCGCCTGAAATATTTTTTGAATTCTGACAACCCAAAAGTAGGAATAGAAATAAGGTAAAGGTTAGGCGGTAAGATGATTTCATGGATTTGGTTTTAATGAAAAACAAGATGCAATATAAGTAAACTTACGAAGAGCAAAATTCCCCAAAATGTATGCTTAGGGGATGACGATTTGAATAGACTACTTATCGAAACAACACGTATTCGATGACCAAGGAGTGATAAGATCAAGCCAGAAAAAATCACCCAAAAGGCACGAACAAAGTAATTCATTTCTGGAAATGCTAGTTGCAATATGATGTTAATGGGAACAGTAATCAAGAAAGCCGTAAGGATTAGTTTTGATTTAGGTTTTACAATTAAAACGGCACTACAAATCAATACCACGATTCCACAATTGATATAATACCTCAAGTTATTTAGTGTGTGTGTAAAGGCAGAGTCGGGATCATCGAACTTGAGGTAGAGTAAAATCATTCCCATAAGCAACGCAGTTCCTAAGCTTACCAGAATAGCTTTGCGTCCAGCACTTATCTTTTCAGCATCATTGGCTTTGGGATTGAGGTAAGTAGCATAAATATCGACAGACCAAAGGGTAGCAAGAGAATTAAAGGTAGAGTCTACTGTACTCATTAAGGAAGCAAATAGACCACATAAAATAATTCCTTTTACACCAACGGGTAAATACGTTTTAACCAAATAAGGAAAAGCTAAATCAGGTTCTCCGAGGCTGTCTCCAAGAATTCCGTAAAGCGCAATCCCAGGCACAACAATAAGAACGGCCATCAAATATTTTATTAAACCTCCAACCATTAAACCCGTTTGAGCATGCGCTATGCTTTTTGCTGCTAGTGCTCGTTGCATTACGGTTTGATTGGCACACCAATAATTAATATTGAGAAAGAACAAACCAAAGAGATGGGTCCAAGGTAATGTTTCGTGCGAAGCGGGTAAGTGCAAATGCATCTTTTCGGGAGTTTTGATGTATAGCTGTTCCCAGCCTCCTAAATGATAAACGGCGGTTAAACAAACCACAATTCCTCCAATCAATAAGACTATAAATTGAACAATATCGGTTTTTACTACGGCACTTAGGCCACCGTAATAGGTGTAGATTGCAGAGAATACACCTAAAATCAAAATCAAAATCCCAATGCGAATGATTCTATTCGAATGTATGAAAGCAAGCTGCTCTCCAAAGACCATGTCTGCTGCATACGCTCCCCAAAACAGTGCAGCTCCTAGGGTTATTGTCGCAAAAAGACTGATGTTCGCCAAGGAGTAAAATAGAGCTACGCGCGTCCCTAATTTTATCTTAATGAATTGGGTAATGGTAGTAATTTTTTCTTTTAGAAAAAGAGGTACAAATACAAAAGTTCCTAGGAGAATTCCCTGTACTGCATTGATTTCCAAATTCGCTTGTGCCAGCCCATAGAGGTAGGCAGACCCCATCATCCCCAAAAACTGATACCCTTGAATATTGGTTGCTATTGTTGAAAGTGCAATAGAATACCAAGGGAGGTTTCTTGAGCTTAGGAAATAGTCGTCTGCGGTAGTGTTTGCTTTTATTTTTCCTTTTAAAGCAATAAAAAGAATTAAACCAAAATATCCCAGAACAATAACAAAGTCGATCATAAATTAGATTCTTGGTCCTTTTTCTAGAGGTGTATTTGGAGTTTCTTTGGGTATTCTACCCAGAACTTCAGGCAGAGAAATCGTTTTCAATCTCGGCAATACAAGGTCTGCAAAATATTTAGCCTCTTGTTTATGAGGATAACCCGAGAAAATAAAAGAGCGTATTCCCATTTTAATATATCGTTGAATTTTGTCATAGACTTGATCTGGGTTCCCAACAATTGCTGCTCCACAACCCGATCGAGCCAAGCCAATTCCGGTCCATAAATTGGGCTCTACAAAATAATCTTCGTCAGCTGAATCTCTTAGTTCCGACTGCATAGAAACTCCTAAGGATTTTGAGTCTTGTGCGCGGTTTCGAATTTCATCTCCTTGGTTTAGATCAAGGTCTGAAATTAGGTATTGTGCATAGGCTTTGGCTTCTTCTTCAGTTTCTCGGACAATTACATGAACTCGTAGCCCAAACAAAACAGATCTTCCAAAGCCAGCTGCTTGGTTTGTCATGTTGTCCATTAGGCTTTGTAACTTATCCTCTGTTTCGGGCCACATTAGGTACACGTCACAATGTTCAGCGCAAAGCGCTACCCCGTCTGGTGAATATCCTCCGAAGTACAAGAGAGGACCACCATTTTGTTGATAGGGTTTTACAGGAGCAGCAGGAAGTTTTATTTCGTAGAATTCCCCTTGAAAATCTATTTCCTCTTGGGTCCACGCTTGCTTTAATATTGCTATAACTTCTCTTGAACGTGCGTAGCGTTGCGAAGAAGAGAGCTTGGTGCCTGGTAAATCTGATGAAATGATATTGATAGTTAGCCTTCCTTTTAGAATGTGATCTAGTGTAGCCAGTGCTCGGGCAAGCATGGGTGGATGAACTTCTCCACAACGAATTGCCGTAAGCAGATTAATCTGTTTTGTTAGCGGTGCCATTGCAGAGGCGAAGGTTAAGGTATCCTGACCTACTTGATAAGAAGAAGGGCACAAAACATTCCTAAAGCCCAAACTGTCTGCAGTTTTTACCACATCAGATGTATTCTCCCAACTACTTTTAAACGCTGGATTTCTATGCCCTAAAAAATCATCATCTCCATCACAAAGAGGAGCAAACCATGAGATTTCTGCTCCCTCAAAAAAGGGTAGCTTTCTAATTGTATTTATTTTGTTCATTTAAAATAGTATGCAACAAGTTAATCAAGAATTATTTTTCTAAACAAGATTTCAGTGGAATCTTATTGTTCCGATTCTTTTGATTTCTCAAAAAGGAAAATCTTTTCTATGGGAAGTTCAAATAATTGGGAGATTAAAAAAGTTGTTGGTAGACTAGGATAAAACTTTTCTTTTTCAATCGCATTGATTGTTTGCCTTGAAACTCCTATGATTAAAGCAAGATCTTCTTGAGTTAATTTTTTTTCAGCACGCAGAATTTTTAATTTATTTTTCATTTGTACTTTCTGTTGTTTATAATCATTGTCACTAAACAGGCGATTACTATAAATAAAACCAAAACTCTAATTTCTGCATCTCCTGAAATTAAATTCTTTTGGTCAATTAGCGAATAACTTAGTCCTACAATTACTGTCACACCTGATTTAAACATAACGATTCGAGATGATTTTTTTCTATAGTTCATCTTCGCTGTTAATAAATTTTCTGTTTGCTAGAATCATTCGGATTCCAAAAATAAGATTAACAATTATGGCTAGAAGTGTACCAATTGATTCCTCATTCCATAGAATTTGAGGGCCAAATGTTGCTATTGCCATGGATACGGTCAAGGCAAATGTTTAAAGTCCAACTTCTTTTGTGTTTTCCATGTAAAGTTAAGTTTAATTGATATTATGTAAAGTTTTATTTACATTTAAAAAATTTTTCAAAAAAAAACCCTTCATGAAATCGAAGGGTTTTTTAGGGTTTAATGTAATATAGCAGTAAACTAAGCTTAATGTTAAAATGTTAATCTAGTTCAAATATATACTTTTTAGTTAAAAAACCTTAAGAAAAAAATCAGATTCTTGCTGAAAAACCTTAAAACTGTTTCAATTTATTAAGAATATACTTTTTTGAGCACGAGTAATACCAGATAATATAAATTTGAGGAGTCTTTTGAAAGTAAAGTGATCTTAAACAGGAAGACATCATTTATGTTTGATAATAATGCTTTAATTCCGATTCTACTTTTATATCAAATTAACCCCTCAAAACTAATTGAATATTCTCAATTAGTTTTGTCTTATGAGAAAGAAAATAATCGTGACGGGAGGTTTTGGCTATATTAAATCCCTCACGGTTATTGAAATGATCGAATAGAGCAAATTACAGGAACACGACCTGCTTTTATACAACTCGATTTATCGGACACCAAGGAAACGAATATTTTTTCAAACAGCATCAATACGCACATGCTGTGATTCATTTTGCTGCGCATAAAGCCTAGGAGAATCGGTTTTGGACCCTTTGAAATATTACCAAAATAATTTGTTCGCACTAATCAATACCCTATGCGCTCATGGGGAAATCAGGATCAATAAATTTATTTTCTCTTCATCAGCTAGGATGTATGGAGATCCAGATCATCTAACTGTTACCGGAGAAAGCGAACTGAAACGCGCTACATCTCCTTATGGAAATTCTAAGAAAATTGGCGAAGAAATATTGGAACATCTCACAAAATCAGATTTAACTTTTTCTGCAATATCGTTGCGTTATTTCAACCCAATTGGAGCTCATGCTTCTTGCTCAATTGGTGAAATACCATCAGGAATTCCAAATAACTTAATGCCATATATAACTCAAACTGCTTCGGGTATTAGAGACTAGTTATTGGTTTATGGGAACGACTATCCAACTCCATACGGAACAGCTATTCGTGATTATATTCATCTTGTAGATTTGGCACAAGCACACGTTGTAGCACTATAAAGGCTTTTAGAACAAGAACAAGAAAGCCCGTTAGAGGTTTTTGATTTAGGAATAGCAAAAGGATATTCGATTCTTGAAGTAATCCATTCGTTTGAGTCTGTTACACAAGTTCAATTGAACTACAAACTAACAGATACAAGAGCAGGAGAAATTTCTTCACTCTATGCTGCAACAGAATAAGCCGAAAAAAGACTAGGTTGGAAGACTCAAAAGGGACTTGACGAAATGATGCGTTCATCTTGGGAGTGGGAAGAATATTATAGGAGTAAGCAACAAAATGAGAGCAAACATTTATCCCGGTGCTTTTTCCTTTTCAATTCGCTAATTGACTACCTTGTAATTGAGTTCCGTGATGGAGTAAAAATAAATAGAATGAAGCAAAAAACTCAAGATGTAGTTAAACGTTTTTCGATCCTAGATCGAGAGGAACAAATCCATAAAACAAAAACAACACATTTTGATTTAATCATTATTGGTGGAGGGGTTACCGGAGCTGGTATTGCTTTGGATGCTTCTTCAAGAGGATTGAATGTTTGTTTAATCGAAAAAAACGATTTTGCGTCTGGGACAAGTAATAAGTCAACCAAATTGATTCATGGTGGCCTGCGCTACCTCAAACAATTTGAAATCGGCTTGGTTCGAGAATCGGGCTCTGAGCGTGCCATTGTCCACAAACTAGCACCTCACTTGGTCGTTCCTGAAAAAATGCTTTTACCGCTCATAAAAGGAGGAACCTATGGCAAATGGATGACTTCTATTGGTCTCAAGGTTTATGATTTATTAGCCAACGTAGGAGGTCAAGATCGAAGAAGAATGCTGGGTAAAAAGAAAACGCTACTCAAAGAACCCCTACTTAACGAGGATTCTGTTTTAGGAAGTGGGTATTATGCAGAATATCGAACCGACGACGGTAGGCTAACCATAGAAATTCTTAAGAAAGCAAACGAATTTGGAGCTACAATACTCAATTATTTTGAGATGAATTCATTGGATTATGACGCAAACGCAAGGATAGAAAAGCTCAACTGTACCGACCATAATACTGGGAATACATTTCAAATAAAAGGAACTGCTTATGTTTCGGCAGCTGGACCTTGGGTAGATACCGTTCGAGAAAAAGACAATTCAATAAACAATAAATTTCTACACCTCACCAAAGGGATTCACATTGTGTTTCCTTATGATAAGCTACCCATCAAACAGTCGGTGTATTTTGACGTTGAAGATGGGAGAATGATCTTTGCAATTCCACGTGGAAAAACAACCTATGTTGGAACTACAGACACTAATTATTACGGAACGTTGAATCGGGTTGTAGCAACGAAAGCCGATGCAGAATATTTACTTAAGGCAACTAACCACACTTTTCAAGGACTTAATCTAACTTTAGAGGATATTGAGTCTAATTGGATTGGACTAAGACCGTTGATTCATGAAGTAGGGAAAGATCCTTCAGAACTCTCAAGAAAAGATGAGCTTTTCCACTCAAAAAGCGGTTTAATTTCTATCGCAGGAGGAAAGTTAACGGGTTATCGTAAAATGGCTGATCGAGTTCTTGCTTCGGTTTCAAAACAGTTGACGACAGCCCAAAAGAGTAAGCTCAAACGATCGTTCACTAAAAAAACACCACTAGTAACACCTGTCATTAAAACCACCAAAGAAGTTGTTGCTTATCAAGAAGAATTGAAAGGAAAGCTGGTCGAAATGGAGCTAACTGACACCTACATGTCTTGGTATCTTTGTACAACATATGGAAAAAATGCAGATTTAATTCTTGACAAAAAACCTACTTTTAAAGAAGGGTCAACGAAAGAGCAATTGATTCGTGCCGAATTGTGGTATTGCATACAGCACGAAATGACCAATAGTCTTGCTGATTTCTTTGTTCGTAGAACCGCAAGGTTGTATTTTGATATCGGGAGTGTTACCCAATTTATGGAAATAATCCTACGTGATTGTATTCATTATCTAGATTGGGATGAAAAGCGAATTGCTTTGGAACAAAAAATCATGACCGAATTAATTCAAGATGCAACAGTCTATTATGACAAGGAATTTGAATAACACACTATTATTGAACTTCAAATAAAATCACATGAAAAAATCAGTAGTATTATTAGTACTTCTTTTCTGTTCTATTAACTCTTTTGCACAGGAAATAACCACGTATTATTTAGTCCGACATGCAGAGAAAGACCGATCAGACAAAATCAATTCCAACCCAGAATTAACAGATCAAGGTAACCAACGAGCCCTTAAGTGGAGTTCAGTTTTTGACAATGTAACTTTTGATGCTGTTTATTCAACAAACTATTTAAGAACCATCGCTACGGCTAAACCAACAGCAACCGCAAAAGGATTGAAGATTAAATTTTATAATCCAAAGGAACTCTACTCTAAGGAATTTCAGCAAGCAACCATGAGAAAAAATGTATTGGTCGTGGGACATTCAAATACAACACCGCAATTTGTAAATGCTATTTTAGGTGCCGAACGATATAGCGATATACAAGATGATAATAATGCAAATCTCTACATTGTAACCCGTATTAATGAGGAGACCTCTGTTGTGTTATTGAAGATTGAGTAGTTTTGTTTCTACCATTTATGAGACAAACTTTTGTTCGAATGCTCTTCCTCTTAGGCTCGAACTAAGGACCCTCTGATTAACAGTCAGATGCTCTCTGTTTTCTGCGAAAGCTACTAACCAATGAGCTACAAATACTTACAGTTAAGTTGAACGATGATGTTTTACTAAATTGCCATATAAGTGTCAAATAACAACCTTTCCTATCCAAAAGTCTGTAAACGTAAAGACAGTAAATACTATGTTGATTTTAAATTGAACAACAAACGATATAGATTGTTTAGTGGTCATATAATTGGTTCTTCTTTGTATCCTAATACATATCCTGCTAAAAAGCGATACTCCGCTACCTCAACTTTAGCTAAGCAAGTATATAATTTTATATTGTCCAATGATTACTCTCTTTCTAAACCACTTTCTAGTGTTGAACATTATGACAGCTTGATAAAAGATAAACTAGCTTAACCTTCATCCGATAGTTATCGTAAAACGTTGGTAAACCTGTCAGGTGTTTTAAGAGTGCAACTCAAAAATAAGGGCATAATTACTTCTTTGTTTATAGATTCTATTCTACTTAAATTCAACAACAACAAAAGCTGTATCACTACTAGAAGGCACGTAAATATATTGGTAAACTACTTACAAAACAACGGGTTTCCAATCGAACAATTAAAGTTAAAAATACGTAGACAAGAGGAAGTCCTGCATAGTCTAATAAGTAATGTTAAACAACTGCTTCTAAAAATAAAAGGGTTTAATAAAAACTTGTACCCCTGCTGCTTATTTACTTATAGTTGTTTATTGCGTCCACATCAAGAAATAGGACTACTTAAATGGGAAGACTTTAGTGATGATTTATCGTATATTAAACTTGGAGGAAACGAAGTAAAATCAAAGTGTAATCGAATTGTTCCGGTACCTTCTTACATCAAAGAAATACTTGTAAAAGGACGTCAAGATTACAATATGTTTTCTGAGACTGCTTAACCATAAAACAAAGGCTATTTCTCGCTTCTTTGGAGGCGTTTTAAGAGGACTAATCCTGATATTGGTAAAAGTGTCATTATCTACTCTTTTAGAAACTCTGGCGCTGTAGATGTATACAGAAGGACTTGCAGTATAACCAAGTTACAAAAGGCAATTGGGACACTACTCTTCAATAAATATAATTTTAACTTATCTAAGAGGCTTAGAAATACCTGAACTTTACTGAACAGGATATGCCTGTGGTTTAAAAGAAAACCCTCTGAAACTAATTAGAGGGTTCTTACTTAAAAATTTAACTATGGTTTAAAACAGATAGATTAATTATTTTACTCGTTTCATTTCTGCTTTGGC
>Ga0307998_1000673_pt1 | contig 19066 bp, 14 predicted proteins | sample Davwhametageno37_FD_203147 | JGI IMG/M metagenome (GOLD analysis project Ga0307998, IMG submission 203147) | Marine microbial communities from Davis Island wharf, Antarctic Ocean - #37 | ecosystem: Environmental > Aquatic > Marine > Unclassified | place: Antarctic Ocean: Davis Island wharf... | reverse complement strand
TTGGTGTTAAACAATTGTCTGAAGATCCAACTGGCGGCGAATCATCAGCTAGCGATAGTGACACTGCTGGAAAACCAAAAGCAAAAGCAAAAACTAAAGCAGAGAAACAAACTGCTGAAGAAGCTGCAGCTGCTTCAGGTAACACCAACTTAGGTGCACTATTGAAAGCTAAAATGGACAACAAGAAGTAACCTCTTTTATAACAGCCAATTAGAAAAGATAATCTAGACATGACGAAATCTGAATTCATCACCCTACTTGCAGAACGTTTTCCGCAACTGGTTGTTAAAGATGCCGAATTATCCGTCAAAGCGATTTTAGATGCGATGACAGATAACTTAGTAACGGGTCAGCGTATTGAAATTCGAGGATTCGGTAGCTTAAGTCTTAACTACCGTCCGCCTCGTTTAGGCCGCAACCCGAAAACCGGCAGTAAAGTGCAAGTACCTGCGAAGCATGTACCTCACTTTAAAGCGGGCAAGGAACTACGTGATCGTGTAGATTTAGCTAGCTAGTCTTTTTTGACTGACTATAAAAACGGTACATTTTTTAATGTGCCGTTTTTTTATGCTTTTAAAATATGCTTTTTTATCGTGTTTTTGTCTATTTCACTGTTTATCATTAGCACCTAACCTAACGCTTAGGTAAAATGATAGTACCTAAATAATGAGTGTGACATGACAATTGAATTTGAATATTGGTGGCTATTAATTTTCCCCCTATTTTTTTTACTAGGTTGGACTGCCGCACGTGTTGATATTAAACAATTGATTGCAGAATCAACCACATTACCTGCCGCCTATTTTAAAGGCCTTAACTTTTTAATTAGCGATCAACACAACAAAGCCGTTGAAGCCTTCTCTGAAGCTATCCATGCGAATAGTGATTCTTTAGAGTTACATTTCGCACTCGGCAGTTTGTTTCGCCGCACAGGTGAAACAGCTCGTGCGATTAATATGCACTTGAACTTACTCGATAAAAAAGAACTCACCAACAATCAAAAAGATGCGGTTAAAGCAGAATTAGCGCAAGATTATTTACAAGCAGGTTTATACGACCGCGCAGAAGAGTTATTCACAACCCTAACAAGCAAACGTTACCGTCAAGCAGCCTTATTCTCGCTATTAGAGATATATGTACGCGAGCGTGAATGGTTACAAGCAGTAGAGACTGCAACTGGGCTGGAACGTTTGTCAGGCACGCCTTTTAGAAAAGAAATTGCACAGTATCACTGCGAACTTGCGATGAATGCCATGATTGATCAGCAGTCCGATCGAGTACGTTTTCATCTAGCTAACGCCATAGATGCTAACAAAAAATGTGTTCGCGCCAATGTGTTATTAGGCGATTTAGAAATACAATCTGGCAGCCATGCTGCGGCCATCTTCCATTGGAAAAACATTGAATTTCAAGACCCTGAATACTTAGTGTTAATCGGCCCCAAGTTATTGCAAAGCTATACTGCGCTTCATAAATCGAAAGAAGGCATCGCTTTACTAAAGAGCTATTTAGATAATTACAAACTGCCCTCTTTAATGTCCGCATTATATGAATCAACATTGGCGGTTGAAGGTGCTGGCAGTGCTGCAACCTTGGCTAGAAAAGAGTTGATTCGTCAGCCTAGCTTACGGACACTAGACCAACTACTACAAGCACGTGCGCTAGTTGAGCATTCAGCTAAAAGCAAAAGCCACCAAGACATTGAATTAATGCAACAAACCGTACGAAATGCTATCGGCGATCGTGCGGCTTATCATTGCAACCAGTGTGGCTTCCGCGCCAAGCAATATCATTGGCAATGCCCTGCTTGTAATGCATGGGAATCGCTACCAGCAGAACCAAGCGAAGCCATTACGCGTGAAATGACGATTAAGAAGTAAAGATGAATGATTCTAAAATAGTAGTTGCATTAGACTACGCCAACACAAAAGAGGCACTTTCTCTCGTCAACCAATTAGACCCAACTCAATGCAAGCTTAAAGTCGGCAAAGAGCTGTTTACAGCAGCAGGTCCTGCACTGGTCGAACAATTAGTCGCCAAAGACTTTAAGGTTTTTTTAGATCTTAAGTTCCACGATATTCCAAACACCGTTAAAAAAGCTTGTAAAACAGCGAGTGACTTAGGCGTGTGGATGCTCAATGTGCATGCCAGTGGCGGCAGTGCTATGATGCAAGCCGCATTAGAGGGGGTGGATCAGTCACATGAAAATCCATATTTGATTGCAGTCACTGTATTAACCAGTATGAATCAACCCACATTATCAGAAACTGGCATCCAAACCCCAGTTCAAGAGCAAGTGCTGAGACTAGCAACACTCACGCAAACAGCTGGTTTACACGGTGTTGTTTGCTCGGCTCAAGAGGCTACTCTATTGCGTCAGCATATCAATCCAGACTTTTTGCTGGTCACGCCTGGCATCCGCCCTGCCAATACCAGTAAAGATGACCAATCTCGCATTGTAACACCACCAGACGCACTCAAGCTAGGTGCGAGCTACCTAGTGATTGGCCGCCCCATTACACAAGCAGAGCAACCTCAAAAAGCACTAGAAGCCATATTGCAATCTATTCAGTAGCTTCGCTCTCATCAATTAGTATTTTTTACCACCGCACCAACACCATCGCAACTTCATATTGACCTGTCAATCAACTAAGCGTTAAACTTTGAATGAGCTTGCATGCTGCGAAGTAACCACACTAAAAAAGTTACAGCAACAACAATAAGGAAATAATAATGAAAAAACCATACTTAGTTTATTACTCGCACTCACCTTAATTTTTAGCGCCTTTGCCGCTTTCAATATCAACACCGCATCCGAAGCAGAGTTGCAAGCCTTAACCGGTATCGGTGCTAAAAAAGCCAGAGCTATCATCAATTACCGAACGGAACACGGCAAATTTAAATCAGTTAACGACTTAAGCTGCGTGAAAAGTATTGGGCCAAAGATGGTGAAAAGTATTGGCAAAGATGCCGCGGTATTAGGCAAAACAACGGTTGCTTCAAAAGTGAAATCTAAAAAGAAAACCACGAAAGCAAAAAATAAGTAAACAGCTTTAGTTTTAAAGCAATAAAAATCCGCCTAGGCGAGTTTTTATCGTTGTAAGCCAATTACTTAACAGCCATACCAGCTTGCGCCCCACTATCAGGACTCAAAATAAATGGGCCACCACGTCCGTCACTCGCGGCTAACACCATGCCTTCACTCATGCCAAACTTCATTTTACGTGGCGCAAGATTAGCAACCATCACCGTCTTGCGCCCTTTTAGCGTTTCAGGGTCATACGAAGATTTAATACCAGCAAAAACTTGTCGTGTTTTTTCTTCACCAATGTCTAAGGTTAGTTTTAATAACTTATCTGCACCTTCAACATACTCAGCATTTACAATATGTGCAATCCGTAAATCGACCTTAGTAAAGTCATCAATATTAATGTAATCGCCAGCAACTTCTTCTTTCACTAGTGCGGCAACCGCCTCGGATTTTTCCAGATTCTCTTTATTACTATCTACCATTGCTGCTATCGCCTTAGGGTCTACCCGTGTAATTAAATGATTGTATTTATTAATGGTATGCTCAGCATTTAGGCTAGCGTCCACATGCGACCATTGCATGGCGTCCACATTTAGAAACGCTTCAATTTCCATTGCTAATTTTGGCAATACTGGCTTGAGGTACAATGTTAGCAAACGGAACATTTCCAACGCATCCGAGCACACTTCTTGCAATACTGCTTCCCGGCCTTCTTGCTTCGCCATCACCCAAGGAGCTTTATCCGCCACAAAACTATTGGCTAAATCACTTAAACGCATAATCTCACGTAATGCTTTGCCATACTCTCTTGCAACATAAGACGCTGCAATCGCATCTGCTGCCGCTTTCAATTCAGCCACAACGGCATTATTCCTAGACGGGTTTAATTTCCCATCAAAATGCTTGTTGATGAAACCAGCGGTACGACTGGCAATATTGATATATTTACCCACTAAGTCACTATTAACCCGCGCAGTAAAGTCCTCTAAATTTAAATCAATATCTTCCATCGTTGAATTCAGTTTAGCAGCATAGTAATAGCGCAAGTACTCAGGGTTTTTAATATGGTCTAAATAGCTGCGTGCAGTGATAAACGTACCTCGTGACTTAGACATTTTTTCGCCATTCACGGTTAAGAACCCGTGTGCAAACACTTGTGTTGGGGTGCGGTAACCGCTGTACTCCAATGTCGCAGGCCAAAATAACGCATGGAAATAAAGAATATCCTTGCCAATAAAATGATAAAGCTCAGTATCGCTACCTGCTTTCCAGTATTCATCAAAATCCAAGCCATTTTTGTCGCATAGATTTTTAAAACTCGCCATATAACCAATTGGCGCATCCAACCACACATAAAAATACTTACCCGGCGCATCAGGAATCTCAAAACCAAAGTAGGGCGCATCGCGTGAGATGTCCCAATCCTTTAATCCACTTTCAAACCACTCACCCATCTTATTGGCAGCTTCGCCCTGTAAAGTTTTACCTTGTGCAGTGCAACTTTGGGTCCACTCTTTTAAGAAGTCTTCACACTCTGATAACTTAAAGAAGTGATGTTCAGTTTCTTTACGTATCGGTGCAGCACCAGAAACGGCTGAATAAGCTTCAATCAGCTCTGTTGGGTTGTAAGTTGCGCCACAAGATTCACATGAATCTCCATATTGGTCCTTCGCATGGCACTTAGGACACTCGCCTTTAATAAAACGATCCGGCAAGAACATATTCTTAACCGGGTCATAAAATTGCTCAATGGTCTTTGTCGCAATTTTATCGTTGGCTTTTAAGGCCTTATAAATCCCTTGTGACAGTGTTTTATTTTCACCTGAGTTCGTTGAATAGTAATTATCAAACTCCACTAAAAATCCATCAAAGTCAGCACGATGCTCTTTATGAACACCATCAATCAATGCCTCAGGCGTAATGCCTTCTTTTTCTGCGCGCAGCATAATCGGCGTGCCATGCGTATCATCGGCACAAACATAATGCACGGTATGTCCCTGCATTTTTTGAAAGCGCGTCCAAATATCTGTTTGAATATATTCGACTAAATGACCGAGGTGAATACTACCGTTGGCATAAGGAAGCGCTGAGGTAACGAGAATTTTGCGTGATGACATGGTAAATGAACCGATTATGCTAAAAGTGTTATTTTATCAAATGCCAGCTACTTAACCTAAGTTTATATATGCCTTCCATGCATCATTCATACCCCAAACAAGTGACAGCAGATGACGTAAGTCACAATATCCGCTAAAATACCTGAATTATTTAGTCAGGAATTATTGTCGCATGGCCATTACCGCATTACTCATTGAAAGTACGCTTAAACTTTGCATAGATCCGAATACAAGCAAAGACTTTATTAGTAGCAAATCTGCTAAAAACATTCAAATCACAGACAACAATATCAGCTTAGATATCGTACTCGGCTATCCTGCTAAAAGCGTATTGGACGACATCAAAGCCTTAGTCACCAATGACTTAAAAGCCCTCGATGGCGTGGGTGAAGTCACTGTCAATGTTGGCAGTCGCATTGTGTCGCACAAGGTACAACAAACCGTCAGCTTATTACCGAATGTGAAAAACGTCATTGCCGTTGCTTCAGGTAAGGGCGGCGTTGGAAAATCAACGACTTCCGTTAACTTAGCCCTCGCATTAGCCGCAGAAGGCGCCAGCGTTGGCTTACTTGATGCCGATATTTACGGCCCTAGCCAACCACAAATGCTAGGCCTTAGCGGCAAACCAGATAGCAAAGATGGTAAGAGTATGGAACCGAAAGAAGCATATGGCATTCAAGTCATGAGCATCGGCTTCTTAGTCGATACCGAAACCCCCATGGTTTGGCGTGGACCTATGGTCACTGGCGCACTTGAGCAACTATTGCGCGATACGAACTGGCGTGATTTAGATTACCTAGTGATTGATTTACCCCCGGGTACAGGTGACATCCAGTTAACGCTAGCTCAAAAGATACCAGTCACTGGCTCCATCATTGTCACCACTCCGCAAGATATCGCCCTGCTTGATGCGCGTAAAGGTCTGAAAATGTTCGAGAAAGTCGGCATTCCGATTTTAGGTATTGTCGAAAACATGAGTACGCATATTTGCAGTAGCTGTGGTCATGAAGAACATATCTTTGGCGCAGGCGGTGGTGAATTAATGTGTAAAGACTACAACATCGACTTACTCGGCAGCTTGCCTTTAGACATCAAGATTCGCGAGCAATCAGATAGCGGAAAACCAACCGTCATCGCAGAGCCTAATAACGAAATTGCCAGAGTGTATAAAACCATTGCACGAAAAGTGGCAAGCAAAATCGCTATCGCGGGTTTAGATCATAGCGGAAAGTTTCCAAACATTGTGATTCAAAACACTTAGCCGTATTTAAATATGACAACAAAAAAGCGCCTAACACGGCGCTTTTTTAATACAGTAGTTTTATTTAAAACTATTTCAAATCAACACCAAAACAATACACATCAGCACCATTTTGTCCGAAGATGAGTGTTGCTGGGATCGCAGTCCCTTTACGCCATTCATCAACCGCCCATTGCTTACCTGCACCCGTGACTAAAAACATCACTTCATTGGTGTCATTTAAACGACTTTGGCTGATGGTAATACGGTCGGCTGGCGGTTTTGGTGAGTCAAACACAGGCACAGCATCAGCGCTGTTATCAACGGCTTGGCCTGGGAACAAGCTAGCCGTATGACCATCTTCACCTAAGCCTAGAATCACTAAATCAAAGGTTCGTACGCCTTCCAGTGTTTCTGTATAAGCTTTCGCGCCTTCTACATTACCTAGCTCAGCTGGAATATCGTGAATTTGGTTCTCAGGAACGTCCACTTTACTCAGCCATGCATCACGCGCCATTTTGCTATTGCGTTCTGCGTGATCGACAGGTAAACAGCGGTCATCATTGTGATAGATATACCAGCTAGCCCAATCGGCATTTTCTTTACTCAATAGTTGATAAACGGCTTTTGGCGTGCTGCCGCCTGCTAACACGATATAAAAACCACCGTTTTTCTCAATCGCCTCGTCCGCTGCTTTTAAAATACGCGTGACGGCTGCAAGATTAATGTCGTCTTGAGATTCAAACGGATGCCAACGAGTAGCAGGTAATTGTGTCGTATTACCTTGAGTCGTATTGCCTTGTGTCATATTGCATGTTGCCTTGTATATTTATTTAATTACTATTTTATTAATTATGATAGTGAAGTCATTCGGTTGCATTTGCTATAATTATACTTGTTCTTACACTATTATCGGCTAGAAAATGACTAAAAATATGGACTCTAAAAAAATTGACCCTTGTACCTTAGTACTGTTTGGCGCGAGTGGTAATTTATCCCGCGTAAAATTAATGCCAGGCCTATATCGCCTAGATTCATTAGGCAGGTTACCAGATGACATGAAAATCCTATCGGTTGGTCGTTCGCCGATTGCCCATGAAGATTGGCAAGCTGAAGTACGCGGCATGTTAGAAGCGAAATTCTACAATGGGATTGATGAAACCGTATTCAAACGCTTTATCGAGCGTAATCATTACCAAGCCAATGTATCTGACGATCCTGATGCAATGAAGAAACTAGAAGTAAGACTGACCGACGAAAGCGTTTTCCCGCAAAACTTTGCTTACTTCTTGTCTATCCGCCCTGTCGACTTCGCAACAGTAGTCGAGCAGTTAGCTAGCGTTGGTCTCACTGATGAGCGCAAATACTGGAGACGTGTGCTGATTGAAAAACCATTCGGCACTAGTTTAGAAAAGGCAGAAGAGTTACAAGCGTCGATTACCAAGCATTTAAAAGAAAGTCAGATTTACCGTATCGATCATTACTTGGGTAAAGCTGCATTGCAAAACATCATGCTAACCCGCTTTGCGAACCACCTATTTGAACCACTTTGGAATAACGAACACATCGACCATGTGCAAATCACCAATAATGAAACACTAGGGGTTGGCGACCGTACAAAATTTTACGATAACACTGGTGCACTGCGGGATATGGGACAAAGTCACTTATTACAAACATTAGCATTGGTCGCGATGGAAAAACCTATCGACTTTCAGCCAGAAAGCATTCGTACAGAAAAGGTGAAGTTGCTACAGTCTATTCGCCCAATTGATACTACCAACATGGACAAGCAAGCCTTCCGCGCCCAATATAAAGAAGGCAACGCGCCCGCAAGAGATGGTCATTCAGAGCATGTGAAAGGTTATTTACATGAGCTCGGCTATGAAAGCTCAGTCGAAACTTATGCGGCGATGAAACTGTTTATTGATAATCCACGTTGGAAAGGTGTTCCATTCTATGTGCGTACCGCTAAACGGATGCATGAAGGCAGTATGGCTATTTCAATTCGTTTCAAAAAAGCACCAATGGAACTAAAAGAAGGTCAGCAACAAAACTGGTTGATTTTAAGCATTCAGCCCAAAGAGAGTCTTAAACTAGAGGTGCAAACAAAAGTGCCAGGCCTTGATATCGCAACGCGTTCAATCAGCATGGATGGTCAGTTACGCCAAGAGACTGATGACAGCGTCGACTCATACGAAACGCTACTGCTTAACCTCATGGAAGGTGACCCATCATTATTCTTACATATTGATGAAGTCAAAGCACAATGGAAGCTGATTGACCCGATTGTGAAAACATGGGCAGAAGACAAGTCTCCAGTCCATCAATACCCAGCAGGTAGCCGCGACCCTAAAGACTCAGGTGTGATTTTCGAATCTGAAGATCAGTTCTGGCGCTATAGCATTGAGCTAGGTGGCGATAAGCACTAAAGTAATACCAGTAAAATAATTGCAACTGCCTTATCATTTGTTGCTATTATTTGCAAAACATTAGAGCTGGGTAAGTTCCCCGCTTTTTAAGCTTTAACAACACGATTTAAGCATGACGATTAAACAACACTATTTAAACAAATTTTAGGTTACGCAATAATGAGTATAAAGTCAGACAAGTGGATCCGTAAAATGGCGAAAGAACACGACATGATTTCTCCGTTTGAGCCAAATCAAGTCAAAGTGAATCCAGCTGGTGAGCGCATGGTGTCATACGGCACATCTAGCTACGGCTACGATATTCGTTGCTCAAGAGAATTTAAGTTGTTTACCAACCTCAATAGCACCATTGTTGACCCTAAAAACTTTGACCCAAATTCATTTGTTGAAGTGGAAGAAGACTACTGCATCATTCCTCCAAACTCATTTGCATTAGCGCGTACGGTCGAATATTTCCGCATTCCACGTAATGTATTAACGATTTGTTTAGGCAAATCCACTTACGCACGCTGCGGCATTATTGTGAATGTCACGCCGTTTGAACCAGAGTGGGAAGGTTATGTGACGTTAGAGTTTAGTAACACCACACCGCTTCCTGCTAAGATTTATGCCAACGAAGGTTGCGCGCAAGTGCTATTCTTCGAAGCTGATGACAATGATGTCTGCGAAACTAGCTATAAAGACCGTGGTGGTAAATACCAAGGTCAAGTCGGCGTTACCTTACCCAAGACATAGCAAAAGCTATAGTAAAAAACCTAGGCCAAAAAAATGAAATTTAACTTTCCTGTTGTGATTATTGATGAAGATTTTCGCACTGATAACTCTTCAGGTTTAGGCATACGCGTACTAGCAAAAGCCATCGAAGATGAAGGCTGTGAAGTCATCGGCGTCACCAGCTATGGCGATGTCGCTTCATTCTCACAACAGCAGAGCCGCGCCTCTGCCTTCATTTTATCGATTGATGATGAAGAAATCGTAGAAGAAAAACCAGAAGCCATTAATGCCCTTCGTGATTTTGTAAAAGCGATTCGCTATCGCAACGATGATATTCCGTTGTTTTTACATGGTGAAACCCGTACTAGCCGCCACATCCCAAATGATGTATTACGCGAGCTACATGGTTTTATTCACATGTATGAAGATACGCCAGAATTTATCGCACGCATGATTTTACGCGAAGCGAAATCCTATTTAGAAAGCCGTACCCCACCATTTTTTAAAGCGCTAACGCAATATGCTGCCGACGGTTCATACTCGTGGCATTGCCCTGGTCACTCTGGTGGCGTTGCCTTTTTGAAATCGCCTGTTGGCCAAATGTTTCACCAATTTTTTGGTGAAAACATGCTGCGCGCAGACGTGTGTAATGCTGTCGACGAACTAGGTCAACTGCTCGACCATACCGGCCCTATCGCCGCTTCAGAACGTAATGCAGCCCGCATTTACAACTGCGACCACTTGTATTTTGTAACCAATGGCACCTCCACCTCTAACAAAATCGTATGGAACTCGACCGTTGCGCCAGGTGATGTCGTCGTCGTCGATCGTAATTGTCATAAATCCGTGTTACACGCGATTATCATGACTGGTGCGATTCCTGTTTTCCTCATGCCAACCCGTAATCACTTTGGCATTATTGGTCCTATTCCAAAAAGCGAATTTTCTTGGGAAAGCATCCAACAGAAAATACAAGACAATCCGTTTATTGAAGACAAGAACATTAAGCCACGCGTGTTAACGATTACTCAATCGACCTATGATGGCGTGCTCTACAACGTTGAAGATATTAAAGAAATGCTCGATGGCAAAATCGACACACTACACTTTGATGAAGCATGGCTACCACATGCCACCTTCCATGATTTCTATGGTGATTACCATGCGATTGGCGCAGATAGAACGCGTTGTAAAGAGTCTATGGTGTTCTCTACCCAGTCAACGCATAAATTATTGGCTGGGCTCAGCCAAGCCTCACAAATTTTAGTTGAGAATGCAGAAAATATTCAGTTAGATCGTGATGTCTTTAATGAAGCCTACTTAATGCACACCTCAACGAGCCCGCAATATGCAATTGTCGCCAGTATTGATGTAGCAGCCGCCATGATGGAAGCGCCAGAAGGCCAAGTATTGGTCGAAGAATCCATTATGGAAGCCCTCGATTTTCGCCGCGCCATGCGTAAGGTCGAAAAAGAATGGGGCGATGACTGGTGGTTTAAAGTCTGGGGGCCAGATGACCTCAGCGAAGAAGGTATAGAAGAACGTGATGCTTGGATGCTCAAAGCCAATGAAGATTGGCATGACTTTGGCGACCTAGCAGAAAACTTCAACATGCTAGACCCAATTAAAGCCACCATCATTACACCAGGCTTGAATATCAAAGGTAACTTTACCAAAGAGAATGGCATCCCTGCTGCTATCGTCACCAAATACCTAGCGGAACATGGCGTCGTAGTAGAGAAAACAGGGCTATATTCGTTCTTCATCATGTTCACCATCGGCATTACCAAAGGCCGTTGGAATACTATGGTAGCGGCACTACAGCAATTTAAAGACGAATATGACAAGAACCAGCCACTGTGGAAAGTATTACCAGAGTTCATCAAGAAGAATCCACGTTATGAGATGCTAGGCCTACGTGATTTATGTACGCAAATCCACGAGGTGTATAAAGCAGGTGATGTCGCGCGTTTAACGACCGATATGTATTTATCGAATATGGTGCCAGCGATGCGTCCAACTGATGCTTTCGCCAAAATGGCACACCGTGCCATTGACCGCGTTTCGATTGATGATCTAGAAGGCAGAACCACTGCCGTCTTACTCACCCCTTACCCGCCAGGCATTCCATTATTGATTCCAGGTGAGCAATTCAATACTATCATTATTGATTATCTAAAATTCGCACGTAACTTTAACGAATGCTTCCCGGGCTTTGAGACTGATGTACATGGCTTGGTGAAAAAAGTCGTCGATGGCAAGTCTATCTACTATGTGGATTGCGTAAGAGATTAAACCCAGCGTTACATAAAGGCTTTCCCCTCCCCATAAAAAAGGGGGAGGCTAGGATGGGGGTGTAAGTGTTATAAGTACATCAACTCTAAAATATAAACCTTAATAATGCGCTTGTGCTTTCGTATATCCTGACTGCCGAACATAAGTCACATAACTAAAGCGCAACCCATTCTCAGCCATATGCGCCTCGCGCGCCTCTTCATTCCATTGCGACAAATCAAAGTTAGGCAAAAAAGCATCCCCTTCAAAGTCCGCATGCACCTCAGTCATATAAATTTTATCCGCATGGGTAATACCTTGTTGGTACAGCTCCGCCCCACCAATCAAAAATACCTCTTCATCGTCAATACAAGCGGCTAGTGCGTCTTCTACACGATGTGCAACAATGGCACCTTCCACCGCGTAATCCATATTACGCGTCACAATCACCGTCGTCCTACCCGGTAATAAACGTCCAAGCGACTCATAAGTCTTGCGCCCCATCACAATATGATGCCCCATAGTCAACGCTTTAAAGCGCTTCAAATCTTCAGGTAAATGCCAAGGCATGGCGTTATTAATGCCGATGACATTGTCATTCGCCACCGCTACAATGATTGATAATTTCGTCATATGAAGATTATACCGTAAGCCTTGAAGTTAGCAGATAAGATACTAGCGCTAGAAAGCATAAAACGCTTGTTAAACATATTTATCTCATGCCGGGTATTGTACTTTGGTACAATATCCATATCCAAAGTTGGTGTTATACTTCAGTCAAATCAATTAACAATAATTTTCATTATTACTGCTTCACGCTCCATTGCTTCACATTTAAAAAAATAAACTGTTTTAAATTTCGTTACACTCCCGTTTCTAGCGTATTGGCTAGATCCCTGTTTGTAGCTCATTAGCTAAATAAGGGATTGTGCCATGAAAAAACCATCACTAAACCACGCTTATCGACTCATTTGGAGTCAAGTATCAAATGCTTGGGTCGCTGTTTCAGAAGCAACAAAAGGCCATGGTAAAAGCCGTTCTGGCAACCGATTACTTAAAAGAAGTGGTGCTGCTTTAGTGGCTTCTGCGCTGCTGCTCTCCCCCACCCTCACCTTTGCCGACCAAACGGGCGGCGCTGTGGTTTCTGGTGCGGGTTCTATTACGCAAACAACCAATCTTACAACCATTAACCAAGCCAGCCAAACATTAGGCTTAACGTGGGATACGTTTAATATTAATGTAGGTCAAACCGTTAACTTTATACAGCCCAATGCGGCAGCTTTAGCGGTGAACCGTATCTTTGATACTAATGGTTCTCGCATCATGGGTAATTTAAATGCCAATGGTCAGGTGTGGTTGATTAACCCTAACGGTGTGTTCTTTGGGGCTGGCTCTCAGGTCAATGTCGGCTCTATTTTAGCTTCTACCTTAAATCCGCTTAGTAATACCGGTGATATTGACCAAGTATTTGGTAATGGCGGTACTGGTAGTGTGATTAACCAAGGTAACATTACTGCAGCCAATAGTGGTTATGTGGCCATGCTGGGTAATAAAGTGATTAACGAAGGTGTGATTACGGCACAAATGGGGACTGTTGCACTGGGTGCTGGTAGTGAAGTCAGCTTGCAATTTAACGGTAATAAGCTATTAGGGTTAACCGTTAATGAAAGCACACTGAATAACTTAGCAGCAAACAATCAACTGGTAAAAGCTGATGGTGGCTTAGTGTTCATGAGCGCAGGTGCCAAAGACAGCATCTTAGCCAGCACAGTGAATAATACGGGTGTAATTGAAGCGCAAACAGTACAGAACCAAGACGGTAAGATTATCCTGATGGGCGGCATGGCCGCTGGTACGACCAATGTTGCTGGTACCTTAGATGCCAGTGCAGCACAGGGCAATGGTGGTTTTATTGAAACCAGTGCGGCAAATGTGCGCATTGCAGAAGGCACTAAAGTCACTACACAAGCTGAGAATGGTGAAACAGGGACATGGTTAATTGACCCGACTGACTTTACGGTTAATGCGGGTGCGGATAATCCTAAAAGGAGCAGTATTGGTGCCGATACCTTAGTAGACAGCTTAGGCACAAGTGATATTACGATTCAAACCTCTAGGGGTAAGGGTAAGGGTAAGGGTAATATCAACGTTGATGCCGCTGTTTCATGGGGCTCAGCTAATGCATTAACCTTAAAATCAAGACGTGGTGTTGGTGGCATTAATATCAATCAAGATATTACTTTTACCAACGGCGGTCTGAATTTAAACGCAACAGGCACAATTACAGCTACTGGTGCGATTAATGGTAAAGCCTTTAATTTGCAAAGCGGCACTTGGAATCAAGTTGGCCTTACTTTAGCTGCTTTTAATGTCGCCGACTTCCGTATTAGCGGCGGTACTTTTATTCGCGCTTTAGGTGGTGATGGTAAAGTTACAACCCCTTACCAACTCACCGATGTGTACGGCTTACAAGGTGTTGGCAGTGCTGGTATGTTGGGTAAAAGTTACACACTGGTAAATAACATTGATGCCAAAGGCACAGCTAAATGGAACACGGGTGCAGGCTTTAAACCACTTGGTAATAGAAACAGCAAATTCACAGGCACCTTTGATGGCCTGGGCCATACCGTAGACAGTCTCGTTGTTAACCGCCCAAGCTCTGATTTCATTGGTTTATTTGGATACAATAACGGCGGCACCATCAAAAATGTGGGCATCACCAACGTTTCGATCACTGGTAAAAACTACACCGGTGGACTAGCTGGCCGCAATCAAGGCAACATCAGTAATAGCTATGCGACAGGTGTTGTGTCTGGCAATTATGCTGTCGGTGGATTAGTTGGCCGCGCAGATGTCAGTAGTATCAAAAATAGCTATGCGACAGTTGATGTGTTTGGCGCCAATAATAATGTCGGCGGACTAGTAGGAAAAGCACAGAAAAGTCAGATTAGTAATAGTTACGCGGCTGGGTCAGTAACTGGCAAAGATAGTGTTGGCGGTTTAATAGGCTATAAATATTTAGGTAGATTAAGCAATAGCTATGCTGCTGGAAAAGTAACAGGAAATACCAAAACTGGTGGTTTAATCGGCAATCGTACTGGTGATGTAAGCAATAGCTTCTGGAACACAGCCACCTCTGGTGTCGGTTCAGGTAGTAGCGCTGGCATCACAGGTAAAACGACAACTGAGATGCAAACGTTGAGTACGTTTACAGATGCAGGTTGGGATATTGATGATAAAGGTGGTACAGATAAAACCTGGCGCATCTACGAAGGCCAAACGGCACCATTATTACGTAACTTTATGAGTCTTCTAGACTTGTCTAAAGACCAAACGTTGACTTATAACGGTGGTACTCAACGCTTCGCTTTGCCCAAAAGTGCTGACCGTATGGTATTGGGTATTGCCTCAGGCAGGAATGCGGACACTTATAAAAACGATGCTTACTCAGGCCAGCAAGGTTATGACATTATTGATGGCGGTAATTTAATTATTAATCCAGCCACTCTGCATTTGATTGCAACAACCGATACTAAAACTTACGACGGAACGACCAGTACTGATCGAAAAGTGGAGGTTGAGGGCTTGCAAACCCAGAATGAAAACACCGACAAATTGAAACTAGCAACTTTTGATGAAAGGCATCAACCTGAAGCTAAGGAAGATAGCATCAAAAACTTGACCCAATCGTTTGAAAGTAAAAATGTTTTAGGTGGAAACAAAAGTACGCTAAATGTGAATGAAGACTTTGTCATCGATGATGGTAATGGCGGTATGAACTATAAAGTGACTGTTGAAAGCAATGTAGGCACTATTAATAAAGCCAAAGCAACGGTTACCGCTAATAGTAAAATAACTACTTACAAGGGTCTTGAGCAATCTGTGGATGGCTTTACTGTTAGCGGCTTAGTTAACGGCGAATCAAAAGAAGTATTAGACTTTGTCACCACATCTGGTGAAAAAGAGCAGAAGTTTGTTGCGAGATTCGGACCAAAAGGAGAGCATCAAAGCCGTTCAGGCGTCACAAGAACCGATGCAGGTAAGTATGTTCATGTCGCATATGGCCACGATAACAACTATGAGCTAGGTTTTGTTAAAGGTGCATTACGGATTGATAAAGCCGAAGCAACGGTTACCGCTAATAGTAAAATAACCACTTACAATGGTCGTAGGCAATCTGTGGATGGCTTTACTGTTAGCGGCTTAGTTAACGGCGAATCAAAAGAAGTATTAGACTTTGTCACCACATCTGGTGAAAAAGAGCAGAAGTTTGTTGCGAGATTCGGACCAAAAGGAGAGCATCAAAGCCGTTCAGGCGTCACAAGAACCGATGCAGGTACGTATGTTCATGTCGCATATGGCCACGATAACAACTATGAGCTAGGTTTTGTTAAAGGTGCATTACGGATTGATAAAGCCACCCTCACCTATGTTGCGACACCAAACACCATGATAGCGGGTACAACACCTAACTTAACAGGTGATGTCACAGGCTTTGTCGGTGGCGATGGATTGGCATCGGCAACAACAGGTGGCTTGTTATGGAATACCGCTGGCGTGACGACGCAACCTGGTACTTATGACATTACGGGTAGTGGTTTAGCTGCGCTTAACTATGGCTTTGTTCAGGCACCAATTAATGCAACTGCATTAACGGTACAAGCGGGTTCTCCTTCAAGTGCACTTAGAACAACAGCGATTAGCTTATTACCGTTAGGTACAGCGGCGCCAGCACAAACACAAGTCACGATGATTGATGTTAACAATCCGTTAACAGCATCTGATGGCGAAGAAGGTGAAGGCGGCGGCTTTATTAATGACCCACAAAGCAAAACAAACGGGATTGAGGTTGTTTTTAGCAGCTGTGACTCTGATTGCGATGAAGACGCCACACCATAAGCTGTTGTATTAATGAAACAAATGCCCGCCACATTTGATGTGGTGGGCATTTTTAGGTATTGTAAGTCCAGATGCTTATACGCTATGAGATAATAATTGAACGTTAACTGAGAAGCCAACCATGAAAAAAAACCCATGCAAAGTAGAACCATGCAAAATAACACCAAGCTAAAACCTATCCTATCAGCCCTATTGTTTGCTTATGCCAGTATCGGGTATAGCCAACTAACTTTAGCTGGTGCCGGGCCAACCCCTGATGCGGGTATTATCTTGCAACAAACGGAACCTGTGTTACCTGCCGAACCAGCGAGTAATGAAACAGGGTTGAAAAGAGAAATTCCAGCGGATGCAGTGGATAGTAAGCCGTTTAGTGTTTCTAGCATTAGTATCTCAGGTAACACTTTGTTTGAGTCTGCGGTCTTGTATGATTTAGTTAAAGATGCAGAAGGCACTAGCCAGACACTGCTACAAGTTAAAGCATTGGCTAATCGTATTACTGATTATTATCGTAATGAAGGTTACCCATTAAGCCGTGCCGTATTCCGCAACAATCGATTGAAAATGGCGCGGTACAAATACAAGTTATCGAGGCGCGTCTTGGTGAAGTGTCTATCGAGAATACAAGCCGTGTAAGTGATGCTTTAATCGAATCAACAGTAAAGCAACTAAAGGCTGGTGAAGCGATTCTACAGGAATCATTAGAGCGTACATTATTACTATTGAATGATTTACCAGGCACTAACATCAGAGCCAACTTAAATGCTGGTAAAGAAGCAGGTAGCACGGATTTAAATGTATCTGCCATGCCAGCACCCATGATCGCTGGTCGTGTGACTTTAGACGGCTACGGCAATCGTTTTATTAACCGTGAGCGTGTTGGTGCCAGTGTGAGTGTGTTCAACCCTTTAGGGTTAGGTGATGTACTTTCCCTGAGTGTGATTACCACGGGCAAGCGCATGCAATATGGTCTGATTGATTACAACTTAGCACTGAATGGTTATGGCACACGCTTAGGTGCTTCTTATGGTGCATTGCATTATGCATTGGGTGATGAGATTGCTGCATTAAAAGCAAATGGTCAGGCACAAACAGGTGACCTGTGGGTAAGGCATCCATTTATCAGAGCGGCTAAGTATAATCTATACGGTACAGTGAAATATAACTATGCTGATTTAGAAGATCATGTTGATGCGGCTTTTATTAAAAATGACCGTCATGTTAAAACATGGAGCGGAATACTGAATGGTGACTTCCGTGATGGTGTATTTGGTGGCGGCATCAATAGTATGAGCATTCAGTTCACCAATGGGCAAGTGAAGTTTGATGATCCGATTGCTGAAATTGCGGATAGCGTGGCCGCGAATACCGATGGCAGCTTTAGTAAGTGGAATATCAATCTCAATCGCTTGCAAGTGATTAATGCTAAAACCAGCTTATGGTTAAGTATCAGCGGGCAAATTGCTGAAGACAACTTAGACTCATCCCAAAAGATGGTGTTTGGTGGTCCTTTCAGTGTGCGTGCTTATGATACAGGCGCCATCTCAGGTGATAACGGTGTACTTGGTACGATAGAGTTACGTCGTAACCTTGGTAACTTTCATGGCTTAATACAAGGCATTGCTTTTGCAGATATCGGCCAAGTGCGCGTGAATGACAAGCCTTGGGCTGCTGCAACGGGTGATAATAGAGCCAGCTTAAGTGGTATGGGTATGGGTGTTAATTGGTTTGGAAATAATCAATGGGCAGCTAAAGCATCTGCAGCGACTTCTACTGGTAGCCGTGCTGACTTAACCAAAGACGCTGACAATACCATTGCTTGGGTGGAGATTAGTAAAGGGTTTTAAGCCTGTCATCTTCGTCTATTAAAAAGCCACATCGGCGATTAAGGGGTGTGGCTTTTTTTATGCGCACTAATTGTTAGCGTATAGCGTAAATTAAACAGAGAATGGATATGCAATCGGTTCATGGCACTGATAGCCTTGAACCTCAAAGTCATCTATCGTGACCCATGTTTCGAGGTCTTCTAGGCTTTTAATATCGGGGTTGATGATCAGTTGTGGTGCTTCATATGGCTCACGTTTAAGCTGCACATTTTGCATCAAGTCTAATTGATCTTCGTAGATGTGTGCATTGACTAGTTTATGATAGGCTTTGCCCGGTTTATTGCCCGTAATTTGCGCCATAATCGCCAGTAAGAAATAAACTTGTACCATATTAAAATTCAAGCCTAGCGGTACGTCACAACTTCTTTGTGTGCTGTTCAGATAGAGCGTATCACCGAGTAAAGAGAAGTGATGGCTATACATACATGGCCTCAAGCAGCCCATGTGAAAGACGCCTGGGTGATAAAAGGTAAGGA
>Ga0307998_1000668_pt1 | contig 19137 bp, 19 predicted proteins | sample Davwhametageno37_FD_203147 | JGI IMG/M metagenome (GOLD analysis project Ga0307998, IMG submission 203147) | Marine microbial communities from Davis Island wharf, Antarctic Ocean - #37 | ecosystem: Environmental > Aquatic > Marine > Unclassified | place: Antarctic Ocean: Davis Island wharf... | reverse complement strand
CCGAACAAAACAGACTCGTGCCATTTTTTCATTTTGCCGCTAATACGAATAATAATTCCGTTTCCATCTTTCTTTATCTCGATCCTATCGCTCATGTGCTATATCCTTTTAGTTTTGGCAGGTATTTTGAAAAGGCAAATTAAAACTCTATTGGACATATTATCATCATTTTATCGATAAGAATTTTTTACTCCAATAATTTTTGATGAACTTTGACAATTCTTTGCCTCTAAAATTTAGCTAAATGAAATATTTGATATTAATTTTTACAAGCATATTGTTTTTTGTTACAATAAATTCTAAAGCCCAAGTAATAGGGGGGGAACAAGATAAATTATTTGATTTATTCCTTTTAGAAAAATATGCCGACTGTTACTTCAAAGCAATTAAAATGATTGAGAAGGAGGCGTTTAAATCTGACCCTGAACCATACCTTTATATTTCAATGACTCTTATTAAGATTTACGAAGACGAAGAAATGAAAATGGAGTACGAAGATGCTGGAGGTAACCCGCTTAAAGACGCTCTTAAATATGCCACTAAAGCAAATAAGTATTATTCAAAATGCTTAAAAAAGGACATTACAACCTTTGAAATGGAAGATAACATGGAGTTTTTCAATAATCTAACGATGATTGCCTTAGACGAAATAATTTATCATTATAACGAGGATAAATATAGCAAAGCAGCCTCTTGGGGGAAAAAATTAGCTAAAGTAGATCCTTCAATTTCTGAGGTTCAACTAATAGTTGCCGCAAATATGCTTCTTTCGAAAAATGCTGAAGGCCAAAAACTAGTTGACATGTATTGGCCAAAAATAATTACCAAATATAAAAGTGGAGATGTTGAGCCCGAAGAATCTATTAAAAACGCTCTAATTTATGCTATCATAGCCTTATCTGGTTATTATAATGACAATGGAAATTCTACAAAAGCGAAGGAAATTATCAAATTTGGTAAAGACTTATTTGTAGAAAACAAAAAAATAGAAAGCCAATTTGATTCTATTAATTCCTAAATAGAATCTTAATAAATTCCCAAGCGCCTAAACATTAATTGTAATTATGAGAATAGACATTATTTCTGCTGTTCCCGATTTGCTATTTAGCCCTTTAAATACATCTATTATTAAAAGAGCGCAAGACAGAAAAAAAGTAGAAATTATAATTCATGACTTACACGATTACGGCAAAGGAAAATACCGACAAATAGATGATACATGCTATGGCGGTGGAGCAGGAATGGTCCTTAACGCTGAGCCAATAGCACAAATTATTGAAAAACTTTTATCAGAAAGAAAGTACGATGACGTCATTTTCATGACTCCCGATGCTACCATTTTTGACCAGGCTCAAGCTAATAAAATGAGTTCTCTATCCAATTTAATTTTTTTATGTGGACATTATAAGGGAATTGACGAGCGGATAAGAGAAACCTATATTACAAGGGAAATTTCTATTGGAGACTTTGTACTGACAGGGGGGGAAATTCCAGCTTGTGCTGTAATCGATAGTCTTGTTAGATTAATACCTGGGGTTATCTCAGACGAACAATCTGCATTAAATGATTCTTTTCAAGATGGAATACTTTCTGCGCCAGTTTATACTCGACCATCGGATTGGAGAGGCAAAAAAGTACCTGAAGTTCTGCTCTCTGGGAATTTTAAAAAAATAGACGAGTGGCGCCAAAGTCAAGCTGAGCAGAGAACACAAGAAAAAAGGCCGGATTTATTGACGGATTAAAATTTCTTTTACAAAAGACTATTTTCATAAGATTGATTTAATTACATTTGCAGCCCCAATTTAATGGGTTAATTTTATCACCATGGATCAGTTAATTCGTGACGTACAAGAAGTAACGGCGGCAGCAGATAGACATTCTCTAGCTGAATTTAAAGCAGGAGACACAATTAGTGTTGACTACAAAATCCGAGAAGGAGAAAAAGAAAGGATACAGCAGTTTCGCGGCGTTGTAATTCAAAGGCGAGGTGGAAGTTCCACTTCTACTGAGACTTTTACTGTTCGTAAAGTATCTAATGGGATTGGTGTTGAAAGAATCTTTCCTAGCTCTTCGCCTCTCATTGAAAAAATTACTGTACACAAAATAGGTTCTGTTCGAAGAGCTCGTATTTTCTACCTTAGAGAACTTAAAGGTAAAGCTGCCAGAATTAAAGACAAGAGAATTAAATAGTATTTAATTATTCATATTTAAAGCCTTTTCGATTGTTCGAAAGGGCTTTTTTTGGTTTAATTAGAATCATATTAGTGGAAAAAATAGGAATCTTCTTCGGATCCGATACAGGTTGCACGGAAATTGTTGCTCGCATGATCCGTGAGCGACTTCCAAATTTTGACGTTAAACTTTATGATGTTTATGACATTGATGGCTCTGAAATACTAAAATACAACAATCTCATTTTCGGACTTTCTACCTGGCACGATGGTCAATTACAAAGTTCTTGGGATGATTTTTACTCCAAGTTTTTTAAATTGGATTTGACTGGTAAAACAGTGGCACTTTTTGGAATGGGCGATCAATACGGTTACGGAACCTATTTTTGTGATGGAATTGGAATAATTGGGGAAATAGCAAAAAAAAACGGAGCCAAAATAATCGGCCATTGGCCCAACGAAGGTTACGAACACGATGAGTCTAAAGCTGAAATTGATGAAAATACTTTTATTGGCCTTTGCCTCGATGATGACAACCAAGACGAGCTAACAGAAGAAAGAGTTGATGTTTGGGTAAAACAGATTATTGACGAGTTTTAAAGGATAATACCCTGTAGAGAACAAAAACAAAAAGGGAAACTTAATATTTGACTCTATTTATAACTACCTAATTCAATGAGCCTCAGGAACAGCGTAATCAAACTAGCTACCAACTTCTATCTTCCAACATTAAACACTCAACACTTTATCTTCTCTCTCCTAAACCCCCTTCTCCCTTTTCTTTTGGTTTAAAAAAATAGCGAATAGTTAATTGCTTTTCTTCTATTGGCGGGTTTTCCCAAAAACGCTCTCCATATTTTGATTCCAGTTGTTTAATATCCTCTTCATCATTTTCCCATTGATAAACTTTCTTTTCCACAAACACCCATTTTCTGTAACGAAAAGAGATTAAAAAACCCACAAAAGCTCCTGCCAAATGACCTTCAAATGAAATTTGCTCGTCTAAAGGCAAAACGCCCCAGATCATTCCTCCATACAAAAAGACCACCAGTAAGGATACAGCTACCAATCGATAAGATTTACGAAACATGCCATTAAAAAAAAGTAAGGAAGCCAAACCATAAATAACTCCACTAGCACCAATATGGTAAGAAGGTCGAGCAAAAAGCCAAACCAATAAGCCTCCAAATATTATAATATTAAAAAAAGATTTGTAGAATATGGGTTTATAAAAATAATAAGTGAGACTCCCAAGAACCAACACAGGAAAGGAGTTACTTATAATATGATTAAAATCACCATGTAAAAAAGGAGAAAATAAAATGCCTAACAATCCCAAAGCCTTGCGAGGATAAATACCAAAATGTGCTAAATCAACTTGAAAAACAAGTTCAATAATAAACGGAACCCACATGAGGAGAACAAACAAAAATGGTATTTGAATATTAGAAGTTTTCACAGTAAAATTTAGAAATCCAAAGTAACACTAAGCTGTTTAAAAATTCAAGGGCTAAAAACTACTAGAGCGCTAACAAAAGTTAAGTTCGTTAAAATTGTAAATTACATGACTGTACATTTTATTGCAATAGGCGGAAGTGCCATGCACAATCTAGCTTTAGCACTTCATGACTTAGGCTACAAAGTAACTGGATCGGACGATGAAGTGTTTGAACCTTCGAAATCCAGATTAAACAAAAAAGGTTTGTTACCTAGCTCTATGGGCTGGAACGCGGAAAGAATTCACCAAGGTTTAGATGCTGTTATATTAGGAATGCATGCTAGAAAAGACAATCCCGAATTGTTAAAAGCACAAGATTTAGGATTAAAAATATACAGTTACCCTGAATATTTATACGAACAAGCAAAAAATAAAATTCGCGTTGTTATTGGTGGTTCACATGGAAAAACTTCCATCACTTCCATGATTTTACATGTTTTAGAAAAAAACAAAGTAGAGGTCGATTATATGGTTGGGGCACAATTAGAGGGCTTTGACAATATGGTAAAAATTACTGATACGGCTGAATACATGATTCTGGAAGGTGATGAATACCTATCTTCTCCCATTGACCGACGTCCAAAATTTCATTTGTACAACCCAAATATTGCCCTAATTAGTGGTATCGCGTGGGACCATATCAATGTGTTTCCAACTTTTGATAACTATGTAGATCAATTTCGCATTTTTATCGATAAAATTGACGAAAATGGAAGTCTGATTTATTGTGAAGCAGATGAGGAAGTAAATAAAATAGCCCGCCATTCAGCCAAGCCTAAAACAAAAATTGCATACAACACACCAGAACACAGTATTGAGAATGGAATTACAAGCATACATTTCAAAGGAGAGAAATACCCTATGGAAGTGTTTGGAATTCATAATTTACAAAACCTAAATGGCGCGTGGCAAGTCTTGAAATTAATGGGATTGACCGACAAACAAATATTAACTAGCTTCCACGATTTTAGCGGGGCTTCAAAACGGTTAGAACTTGTAAAAAGAACTGAAAATTCAGCAGTATATAAAGATTTTGCACACTCTCCTTCTAAGCTAAAGGCCACAACTCAAGCAGTAAAAGACCAGTTTGATAAAAGAGAATTAATTGCCTGTATGGAACTCCATACCTTTAGTTCGCTAAACAAGGAGTTTCTCAGCCATTATAAGGGCAGTATGGACACAGCGGATAGAGCCATTGTATACTTTAGTCCAGAGACTTTAAAACACAAAAAACTCCCGCCTATAAGTAAAGAAGAAGTGAAACAAGGATTTGGCAGTGAAGATATTGAAGTTTTTACCGATTCTAAAGAGCTAATAAATACGCTTAAAAACGTAGATTGGAAAAATAAAAATCTACTACTTATGACCTCTGGAAATTTTAACGGGGTAGACATCGATGAATTTGGAAAGGGACTAATATAACTTGGTGAAATAATTGTCCTAATTGCAAAAACAAATATAATTACACCTTCCACTAATCTATTAAAATTAGTTCGACCTGAATACTTAAAGCGTAATGTACTTTAAGAAATTAAAATCTGGAAACCAAAGTTCTACTTTTAGGATTATAACAGAAGAATAAATCTGTAAAAGGATTATTCTTTCCATCCTTTTGGAAGGTTCTTCATTATTTCAATATTCGCGAAATCCTTACTCGACTTAACGCCATTTTCTGTTACCCAATTAGCCATTTTAGAAAGCCCTTTTTCTAAGTTCAAATAAGGAGCTGGTTTAAAAACAGTTTCAAATTTTTCATGATCAGCAAAAGCATGAAGTACTTCTTCTCTTTTTTCTAATTCCATAAACTCGGGTTGCTTACCCATGGCCTTTCCGACTGCGAAACCCAATTCCCTGACCGTTAAAGCATTTCCTGCACCAATATTAAATGTTTGATTCAATGCCTCGGAAACATTAATGGAATTGGCAATATATGGAGCCACATCATCAATAAAGCTAAAGGCTCTACTTTGTTCTCCATTTCCGAATATAGGAAGAGCTTTATTTTTCAATAATTGGTTCATAAAGATACCTACCACATTTCTATATTTATCACCAATATTCTGGTTTGTTCCGTAAACATTATGAGGTCGAAATACAATAAAATTTAATCCAAACATTTTATTTGCAGCTCTTAAATCAAATTCCACAGCCAATTTTGCTATTCCATAAGGGTCTTCAGGATTTGGGTTTTGACTTTCTACAAATGGTAATTCATTCTCACCGTAAACCGCTATAGAAGAAGTAAACACAAAACATTTAATCTTATGATTTACAGCAGCATTTATTAGATTTATGCTTCCAATTAAATTATTTTGGTAATTGAATTTTCGAATAAAATGACTCAACCCTTCTGCCGCATAAGCTGCAAGATGATAAACGTAATCAAAAGAGTGTTTTTCAAAAAGTTTATTTACCAAATTTGTATCCGTTATGGAGCCAATAACCAATTCCGCATCTGGGTTTACATTTTCTTTAAAGCCACCAGAAAGATCATCTAGGGCAACCACATGATGGCCAAGTTTTAATAAATGATTTACAACATGAGAACCAATAAAACCAGCTCCTCCTGTGACTAATGAAATACAATTCACGCGGTAAAAGTACATCTTGAATAAGTGTACACAAACAATTATTGGCGACTAAGCTAAACCAGTAAGTAAAGTCCTAAACAAACCTGACGTTTCGCCCTTCTATTTGTAAAAAACAGCTATTTGTATTTTACGATGTAATTGCTATTGTGCTTTTTAAGGTTAAAAAAAGAATTAAATCAATTTTCTCAATGCCATCATATAACCAAAATGTAATCCCTCGTGGAGGTTATTAAACTGAATGGCAGATTCAATTGAGTCTAAAACAACTCCATAACTTGTTGGGTATTCAGTGAAATTTTCGAATTTTCCATTTGTCAAATACTCTTCAGTTAAGTCAATAAATTTAGTGGCATTTTGCTTGAAATAGTCTAAATCGCTTTCTAAAAATACTTGCTCTTTTGCCGAGCTTCCTTTTCTGAATCTATCCACTATTTCCATAGGTATTTGGAGTTCCATTTTACACAATCCGAAACTGAGTAAATGTTGTGTTACCACAGCGTGCCCAAAATTCCAAAGCAAATTATTGTTATGTGTTTCAGGGATTTTTATTAATTCTTGAAATGGCCTCTCCCCTATTACATCTAACATTCGTTGACGTGTTATTCTATTGTGTTCAAAAGTTGTTTCTAAGTTCATGGTGATTAATTTAGAAAACAAAGAAACTTAAAAATAACTACTAAAACCAAACATCCAAGATGCCTTTTGTGCAGCCGGATTATTTAAAATATCTTTTTGCCATTGACAGCGATAATTTAATCTAAAAACAGTTTGTGCAGAAGGCCGAAAACTATCAGCTGGAGTGATTCCAAGAACGTTTTCACCAATGTTTGATTCAGTTTCTTTAAACGAACCAACATTTCAATCTACATAATCGAAACGAGCTGCTAGGTTTAAAGAAGCTTTTTACTAACCAAATATTTTTCTTTTAATTATAGGCTGGGCTTCATCTAAAAAAACACTGCATTGTTGATCTCCATATTGTTGATTATAAGTGTTGGGCAAATCGAGTAGCACAAATGGAGCTTCTGCAACTAAATAAGTTCTTTTTTTTTCAATTGTGATATCCAACTCCAAAGAAATACGAATCTAAATTAAGGGATTTAAACTCAATTGTATTTTAATTTTATTCCTACAAATAACATACGTGGATTTCCAGGACCATAAATGAAGTTACTATCTCGATTCTTTCCTATATCAAAATTGGTTTGATAAGAATTAAAAATATTTTTTAGCCCTCCATAGATTTCAATAATAGTTCCTAGGTTTTTCAATGAGAAATCGCGACCAATTTTAACACTCAAATTAGAAAAAGTTTCAGATTCTATGATCTCATCCTTTGATTGATTTGGAGCTCCAGCAAAATGAGGGACTTTCATCTTTCCTGTGTAGACATAATTTAATGAAGCATTCCATTTCTCATTAGGTGTAAAAGTCAAGATGGCATAACCATAGTCATTAGGAGTTCTTATAAACTCCCGAATACCTTCGACTCCTTCAATATATTGTACTGGTTTATCAAATATGCTAGATTGTAGAGTAAAACCACCTTCCAGCTGCACCTTTCGATTAAAATTCGCCCTTAACTCCAAGGTTATTCCTTGAACAGTTGCTCCATCTCCATTTCGTTTATCAAAGCGCTGACCAAATTGATCTTGCCCAATAGGTTCCAAATAAAAAGCATTGTTAAGCCTATTATAAAAACCTTCAACGGTGTAACCAATTATCCACTTCTTCATGGGTTTATCATAGTTGATAGAAGCACTTAGACTGTGAGACCTTTCTTCGACTAGGTTAGGAGACAAAGAAACACGAGAAACCCCGCCTGCGGCAAAAGCAATGTGTAAATCAGTATCAAATGCTTGTGGTGCTCTGAACCCAGAGCCGTAGCTAAAGCGGAATTGAGTCTTTTTTTTGAGTTTGTAGAGCAAGGAGGCTCTAGGACTAAAAATAAGATTATCAATTAAATTGTGTTTGTCCATTCTTACACCCGCAAGCAAAGTCAGTTGAGGAATAATTTCCCAGTCGCTTTGAATAAATGCACCTAAATCTTTAGTCGTTTGATCTATCAAATATTGGTAACTCGAAATCTCATCAAACACATCGTCGTAAACATATTCTAGCCCAAGGGTAAAAACGTTTTTTCCTTTCAAGAAATTGTTGAACTTATGATTGAGTTGCATTCCCACGTTATAGGTACTAACATCGGAAGTGCCGTATGGAGGAGCCATAATAAACTCATCATATTCAGTTGTCACTGTGTCTGGCTGGATTCCAGTATAATGTTTTCGATCGGTGTTTTGCCAAGCCAGATAGGTAATTACCGAACTATTGTCATTATTAAAATTAATTTGATAATCAGCACTCGCCATCCAAACATCATGGGTTCGTTCTTCCGCTTGTTGAGCAAGGTAAGCAGGTTTTTCGACCACCATCTCTCCTCCAAATCGATATTCACGCAAGTTGCTGAAATTGATCTCTAATTTTTGATTTTCTTTGGGTAGGAAAAACATATTTGCACCTAAAGCAGCAGAGTTTATTAATGCGATTTCAGAAAAACTGTCCCCATTCGCATCATAGAACCCTCGGTCTCTTTTATTCATGAAAAATGAAACTCCCGCGTTTCTATTTTTAGATACCAAAGATGCATTTCCACTTATATTATGATCAGAAGTTTGACCATCAATATTTTGATAGGTGTAATTAAGTTCACCAGCATTGTCTTGAGGAATTTTGGTGATAACATTTACTGTTCCTCCTATGGCGCTCGAACCATACAGCGACGATCCACCCCCACGCACAACTTCTATTCTATCAATCATATTTGCCGGTAATTGTTCCATCCCATATAATCCTGTAAGCGGACTAAAAATGGGACGACCATTTACCAGTATTTGAGAATAGCCACCAGCAAGACCATTCATGCGCAGTTGAGTGTAATTACAGGTTTGGCAATCCGTCTCCACACGCAAGCCTGGTTGAAATTTTAATCCTTCAGAAAGGTTACAGGCTTGTACATTACTGATCGTCTGGCTGTTAATCACATTTACGATTACTGCTGAATTTGTTCTTCTTTTAGGCGTTTTTGTAGCTGTGATAACTATACCATCAAGATCTAAAACCTGTTCGGTCATGTCTAAGTCCAGGTTTACTTCCTTTTGCTCTTCGCTTAATACAAATTCTAAAAACATCTTTTTGTAACCAATGTATGAAGCCGATATTTTGTACTTTCCATAGGGGAGTTTAGTAATAGTAAATCGCCCTTGAACATTAGTAAGTGCACCAAATGAGGTTGAATCAATAATTACTTGAGCATATTCAATGGGATATCCATCTGTTTTCACAATCCCCGTAACCTTTCCAGTTTGCGCGGCTTGGTAACTCATTTTTTCGGAGCTTTGTGCCCATACACTCCCAGTCATTAATAATACTGCGCAAATTGTAAATATTATTTTCATTATTTTTAGTTTTTGATTATTTTAAATAATTGAACTTGTTTATTCTCTTGGTTTGCAGCCCTCCTAATCCTAAGAGGGGAGACGCAATGCTTGTTATTGTTTTTTTTTCATAAGCTGTTAAATTTTTAATTATGAGGCCAGAATATTACAAAATGTAACAAATAAGGTAAACAGAAGAAAAATTCTCATAAAAAACGATATTAATTAAGTGCTACAAAAATATATAATTAGCCTTACCTAATCTTTTTTATTATATTTATTAAATATATTTGCTTGTTATGGATAATAGCCTTACGGAAGAGAATTATTTAAAAGTAATTTATTCTTTATCAAAAACACAGCCCAAGGGAGTTTCAACGAAATCTATTGGCCTTGCATTAGAAATTAAACCACCTACGGTTTCTGATATGTTGAAGAAGTTAAATGATAAAAAATTGATTCAATATGCTCTATATAAGGGCGTGCTTCCGACATTAATGGGAGAAAAAATTGCACTTAAAGTCATTCGAAAACACCGGTTATGGGAAACCTTTTTGGTAAAACATTTCAACTTTAAATGGGATGAAGTTCATGATATCGCAGAACAATTGGAACACATTAAGTCACCAGACTTAGTTCAACGGCTTGATGAATATCTAGATTTTCCCGAGCATGACCCACATGGAGATCCTATACCTGATAAGGATGGTAATATAAAAATTCGCTATAAACGTACTTTAGATCAAGTAACCAAAAATGAAAGGGTAATAATGGTAGGAGTAAAAGACCATACTTCTAAATTTTTGAAATACCTCGATAGCATTGACGTAAAACTTGGCTCTGAAATTCTAGTTAATCAAATCATTGAATACGATAAGTCGTTTCTAGTTGAAATTAGAGAAGAAAAAAAGAAAACAAAACGAAGCTTATCTTTTCTAGTTTGTAAAAATATTTTGGTAGGGTAATTACCTATTCAACTTACTGATTTACTGGTCATAATAATTTATTTCTCAATTTTAACAATTTAAATACAACTACATTTAATGTATTAACATACATTTGCACCGTCAAGGAGTTATGAGAATAGAAGATGAAATAAAACAAAAAAGCTTTAAGTCCAACAAGGAAAAGGCTTTAGTGAATTTGTTGTTCACTTATAACTGGATTAAAGAAAAAAGAAGCAAAATCCACAAAGAATTCGGCTTATCGTCTCAACAATTTAATATACTTCGAATTCTTAGAGGGCAACATCCTAACCCAGCTTCTGTAAAATTATTGACGGAAAGAATGCTCGACAAAATGAGTAATGCCTCTCGATTGGTGGACAAATTATTAGAGAAAGAATTGGTTGATAGACACTATTGTCCAAATGATAGAAGGCAAGTGGATGTATTGATTACTAAAAAAGGATTGAACTTGATAAATGCTGCTTCAATAAAAGGTGATGAATTATTAAAAGATTTTGCCATTACAGAAGCGGAAGCCGCAACACTCAGTACCATTTTGGATAAAATAAGAGAGTAAAAAAATTTAAAATAATACATGTATATACATTAAATGTTAAAACAATAAATATGAAAACGAAAGGGAAATTAGTAGCTAGAATATTCTTAGGATTATTCATGACCGTATTCGGTCTAAATGGATTTCTAAATTTTATTCCAATGGGAGAAATGCCCGAGCCATTGGGCAATTTTATGGGAGCAATGATGGAAACAGGATATTTTTTCCCTATGGTAAAAGGGCTTGAGATATTTGCAGGAGTATTATTAATATTTGGAAAGTACGTTAGGGTAGCTTTAACTATTTTAGCTCCAATTATGTTAAATGCACTTTTAGCACATTTATTTTTAGCCCCTGCAGGTTTAGGTGGCGCTTTACTGGCATCCTCATTAATCATTTACCTCACTTATAAAGAATGGGATGGGTTTAAAGAATTAGTAAAACAATAAATAAAAGAAAAATTAAATTGAAACAAGTAGAAATTATGAAAGGATTAAAATTATTTACAGGATTAGCTGCATTGGGATTATTAATGAGTTTATCATTACACACCTTTGCTGGCGAGAATTATAAAATTGCCGACAAGTCAAAAGTAACTTGGTTAGGTAAAAAAGTAACTGGTCAACATACTGGTGATATCGTTCTTAAATCGGGCGAATTGAGTTTAGAAAAAGGAATGTTAACCGGAGGTACTTTCATTATGGACATGACAAGTATTACTTGTACAGACATGGAAGGTGAATACGCTGACAAGCTTCTTGGTCATTTAAAAAGTGATGATTTTTTTGGAGTTACTAAAAATAAGACATCAAAATTGATTATTACTAAGGTAGCTACCTCAACCACTGGCATCATCACTGTTAGTGCAGATTTAACCATAAAAGGAATCACCAAAAAAGTTGAGTTTCCGGTTGTTGTGGATGAGAGAGACGGGGCGATTACAGTTATTGGAGTAATTACTGTAAACAGAACACTTTATGGAATCAAATATGGTTCTGGTAGTTTCTTCGATGATTTGGGAGACAAAATGATTGAAGATAATTTTACCCTAACTTTTAACCTTACTGCAAAAAGCTAAAACAAAATAAATTCTGAATAAAAAAGCCTCATTTCGAAACCCGAAATGGGGCTTTTTTACATCTATTTTATTTACAATTTTTAATTCATAAAGATATTTGTGACCATAATCTTTTTAGAAACTTAAATTAAATACTATGAAAAAGAAATAGAGACCTGTATATGCTGTTTTTTTTTCAAAGACAGCAAATGATACCTTAGATTTGTTTGATAATAAGGAAAATCTACTTAATCAAATTTTTTTTTAAAAATGAAAAATTTATACCTTGTAATATTACTCGCTCTTATCTCTCCCCTATTTACCAATGTTGTTATTGCCCAATGTGATGGCATAACCTTGGAGAGTCTTACGAACCCGGGGGCTTTTGAAGTAGCCACGCTCACCGAAGCAGATGGAATACGGAATGGTCCTGATTATTTAGGAGCGACTATCTACTACCCTACAAACTCTAAGCCGCCGTTCTCAAGTATAGCAATCGTACCTGGATTTACAGCATTCCCTTCAAGTGTTAAAAAATGGGGGCCATTCTATGCTTCTCATGGAATTGTAACCATTATTATAGGCACGAATTCTCTTATTGATTTTCCAGAGGCACGAGCTATAGCTCTTTTAGATGCCTTGGAAACCATAAAGCAAGAAAATGTTAGAGTCTCATCTCCTCTCGAAGGGGCTCTTAACCTAAATCAATTGGCCGTGAGTGGCTGGTCTATGGGTGGCGGTGGAGCACAAAGGGCCGCTGTACTTGATACCACTATTGCTGGTGTTGTCGCCTTATGTCCATGGCTCCCTAATCCTAAGCTCAACCATAAAAGTCCTGTACTAATTTTTAGTGGAGAGGCTGATCCTACAGCTCCTCCCCTGCTTCACGCAAATATTCATTATAACCAAACACCAAATACAACTGACAAAGTACTATTCGAAATTGCAAATGGCAATCACTCTGTTGCCAATACTCCCAATGGTGGGGGCGGTTATGTTGGAAAAGTAGCTCTTTCTTGGCTTAAACTATATGTAGAAAAAAATGACTGTTATTGCCCCCTATTAACAGACACCCTTTTAGTAAGCCCGCTGACTGCATCTAAGTTAGAGCAAGATTTCGAATGTGAATTATTAGACGTGGTTAATCCAGTATTGGGAGCGTTGGCAAATGTTGATGATACTTACCCTAGAGTCATTCGAGTTTATCCTAATCCAACGAAGAATATAGTTAATTTAGAAATGCATGGAGATGGTCATTATAAAATTATTTCACCCGTGGGGCAGCTTTTACTGGAAGGATATTTAACTGGTGATAACAAACAAATTGACTTATCAGAATTTCCACCAAGCATGTATTACTTGTATATAGACAGTCAAATTATTAAACTTATTAAATACAATTAAGTAGCCTGGAATAAGCTTATTCTTTTATGGTTCGAAAAAACGAACTGTTTAGGAAGTTAATCGAACAATAATTATGCACGAATAGATAATCAGATCAAAAGTGGGAATTCATAAAGATTTACTTTCTATAAAATTGAACACAAAAAATTCTTTTTTACATATAGCAGTATTGAGATGATTAGCCAGATATTGTAAAACTTGAATTCTTGAAAAAGTTAGATATATCAAGTAACAACTTAAAACACTCCAACTAGAAATTAGACAGTTAACGAATCTTGAAACACTTAAGTTGAATAAGAATCCATTAGAAAGTATTACTGCTGAAATAGCAAACTGTAAAAGTCTTAGTTCTTTCGTTACTAAAGGAACAAAATTAAGATCTGAAGGTATAGCTAAAATTACTCAATTGCTTCCAGCTTGTAAAAGCAAATACTAATAAACATGAAAAACATTTTAGCCCTTAATTTGTTATTAAATAGAAATAGCTGATAACAAATGCACATAAAGCATGGAAATCTGTTATATACGCGCAAAAAAAATGAAATGAATAGAATACAACACATAGAAAATGAGATTTCTGAATTAAGAAATCAATTACAGAATCATAAGCTTTATAAAAATTTAAATAATATAAATGATATAAAAATATTTATGGAAAGTCACGTATTTGCCGTGTGGGATTTTATGTCACTTTTAAAAAACCTTCAAATAAACTTTACTAAAGTTGAAACACCTTGGACACCAAGGAAAAATCCAACACTATCAAGATTTATAAATGAAATTGTTCATGGTGAAGAAAGCGATATCAATGAATTAGGAGAACCTAAAAGTCATTTTGAAATGTATTTGGATGCGATGTTGCAGATAAATAGCAATACTGATGAGATAAAAAATTTTATAAAACTTATAGAATCAGGAAATTCAGTCGAATATTCATTGAATAAAATTAATGTCGACAAAAGAGTAGCTGATTTTGTGAAGTTTTCATTTTCAATTATTGAAACAAACAAACCACACCTTGTTGCTTCTGCATTTACATTTGGACGAGAAGATGTCATCCCAGATATGTTTATGGAAATTCTCAAAAATTCCGATTCTGAAAATAAGTTTTACAACAAACTCACTTACTATTTAGAACGCCATATAGAACTTGATGGAGATGAGCACGGCCCTCTTTCTATTAAAATGATTTCAGAGCTTTGCGAAGATGATAACAAAAAATGGGATGAAACATTAACTATCGCCAAACAATCTTTGGAAAAAAGAATTGAGCTTTGGAATACAATTACTGATTTGATTCAAAAAGAAAAGCCGGCATATGTTCAAAGTATATAATTAATAGCGACTTAGTATACTCTTAACCCAACCGAGAGCCCTAAGTTTGATTAAAGAGATTGTAATAAGAAAATGTAAGACATAGCTCGACTCAGAAATTAAAAAGGAAAATCTCTATTTACTAATGCTTTATCTAAAATAAGACAGCTCATCAGGAAGGGACTTTTTTACTGATACAAATGGAGGTAAAATGGCGTGAATTAAGCTTCACGTTCCTCTAAAAGCCTATTGCACAGATAATTGAAGTTCCTCTTGAAGCAACAGCTGATTTAACCTAAGTTAAAACATTCATAATCGGTCCATCTGCATTACATACGCTGTATTGAAACAATTGATTTAAATTTTGAATGCCTGCTACCCGACCCAGATACCATTAAAAGCAACTTGTGATACAGTTTTATAACCTAAGTGAATAAATAAAATGGCTAATAGCAACGTTTGGCGCAAGCCTGTTAAAAATCCAGCTCAAAGAATAGGTTCAGGATAATACGACTCAGGGTGAGTCGAATACCCTTTACCTATCAATCAAGTTAACTCATAGCAGAGTAGCTTAAAGAAGTCATTAAAACCTAGCATGTGAGTTTAATTCAACAATAATTTCATTTTTTCTGTTGATTATTTCAAAAGGAGGGTTATATCCTAGAAAGTAAAACTTATTGGTATGTGAAATCCCCTTCTTTTTTAAAGATTGGATAAGCAAGTTTTTATATCTTTCTATTTTAATTGAATTTGCCCAACCGCCAAACCTTATTGCAGCTGCGGTTTTGGATTTCACTTTCTTAATGTTTATATCTGAACGGCTAGGTTCGGGCATATCATCCTGATTAAACTCTTTGGGAATCATGAACATCATTGTCATACTATCTTCTAACGAAATACTTACTGGAGAGGTCATCGGAATTTTTTCACCCTTGCTGTTATCGCCAAAAATATAACCCGCTAAAATTGAAAAACCTTTTTTAGAAGAAGTTTCATATTGGCTTGAATTCATTTTTACAGACAAAAATAATCGAGCATCATATTTCCGAATACTGATATCTTCATACTCTTTCAATACCTGGAAAGGATAACTTTCAATCTTGCTGACAGTAGTTCTCCAAAATAACTGAAAAGCAAAAAAACAAACTATTAATATTCCTAAAAAAAAAATGAGCCATTTCATAAAACCTCTATTTATATCTTCATTAGATTTTTAAGACAATTGTATCAAAACAATGTTCATCCATAAAAAGAATTTGATTTTTGATAGTTAGTAAGGAAGAAATTTATTCTTGAAATTCAAAATCCAAATTGAAGTTTATTAACTCGATATCGAGTTATAAAGACATGCATCTAATCGGTACAAAAGGGTAAATCGGCTGTCCAAATTTAGCTGTCTTAAACTCGATTGCAAATATCAGCTCTGAGCCTGCGCGCATTGGATTTATTATGAGACCGCATACCGTTCAATGAGATACTTATAAAAATATTATTGAATCCAATTATTTTACATAAATCATTCTTAGAGCAGCAAACTTTACTTCTGCCAATATTCCAAAAGAAAAGTATGAATTTGATTTGTCTAATCTCCAGGAAGAATACAATAATGAATTTCATGCCTCTTTAGTCGCAGAAAGCAATATAAAACTAGGGCTGAAATTAATAGAGGACGTCAAACCAGTGTCAAGTGAATGTCATCTCATGATTGGTAAACCTCAATTCGTTAACATAAAAAAAAGATTGCATATAAGAAGTTGGTCAATTGGATATAGAAAAAGCAAACGACGCATGTGTTAAAGGTTTAAATCAATATTCATCGGTAAAAAAACTCATTAATATTCCATGCGCCAGAACCAATAAATTAGCAGGTTTTAAATAAAAAAATCTACCTAATCGTCCCTTCTTTGGATGAAGAACACCAAAGGGGCACTATCAATTATAATTAGGCTCTAAAAGCGGAATTAAAAATAAATATGACATTTTTGATGGAATACACAATCAATAATTAGTGCCGAATCATCTACTATTTTGAACCAAATACTAGTGAAGTTTGTTACCTCCAATAAGAAAAGAATAATAAAGTTGAATACTACTTATCCTTAATAGAACTAGAAATAGGCATCAAAAGGCTCATAAGTTCATTTAAGCTAAATGGCTATACCATTTGGAAAACAATTAAAACATAAAATGTTAGATATAAAAAAACAAATCCGTCCAATGATCTTTAGCATTAATGATACGGGAACTACAAGTATTGAGGAAAAATTTCAAAACACAGTGCTGCGTCCTATTATTAAATTGCAACATGAGCTGATTTTATGCTATTTCGAGCAATTTTTAAAGCGTAAAAAATCAAAATTAAAAGAACTATCTGATCTTCAAAAAACAGAGGTTATACAAAATATGTTTTCGCGAGACATCCAACTCAAAACAGATCTTCGCGGATTAATTATCGGACTATTTACATTAGAAGAATATCAGCAATATTTAAACCTTTCTTCTCAACTCAACAAAAGGATCAATGCCATTATTCAACAACGGGTAAAATCGTGTTATATAAACAGCTAAATACAGCAGATTTATACTCAAGCCCATCTTCAGTTAATTTATATTCGTTATGTGTTTTAAAACTTCAGAACAAACATTGAATTTAAAATTATTAATTATACCTATTCTTCTTTAAAAGAAGCCTTTGAGTGCTGGTATTGACACCAATGGCCTTTTGGGAATTAAAAGTACATCTCGAATACTCGTAACTCGACAAACGTTCATATAAAAGATCGGGACTCTGAACCTGCTGGCGTGATTCAACGAAATTTTCAACTTTACCCTTCGATAAATAACCTTCTGTTAAATCCATAAATTTCGGAGCAGTTTCTTTGAAGTATTTATGGTATTCGAGAGTAAAGGTGTTATCTTCTAAAGTCGTTATTTTCTAAATATACTTAACAATTCGATAGGAATTTGAAGTTCCGTCTTACACAACCTGAGGCTTAATAGACATGTTGGGCCCCAACTCTATGGCCGAAATTCCAAAATAGGATTTGTTATGAGGCTCTAGAATTTTGATTAACTCTTCAAAAGGTCTATCTCCGATTACATCCAAAATTCGTTGGTGAGTTATTGCATTGGTAAATCGGGTTCCAAGCTCATAGCAATTCATTTAGAAAAATAAATAAATCTAAAAATAGGTACTAAATAAAACTAGCCAAGATGCTTTTTTAGAGACTGGATTAGATAATAATACCTTGGTTCAATTCGTAGCTAATAATTCAACTTAAAAAAGGTTTGATTTGTAGGTCGGAAGATGATTGCGGGAGCAACAGCAACTCTCTTCTCTCCAACATTATCATTCGTTTCTTTGAATGTTCCAACATTCCAATCCACAGAATCAAATCTTGGTTATCTATTTTTAATAATCTTAAAGGTTTTTAAAAACCGGCCATCCTCATCCATTATTTGTACGAGGTAAGTTCCATTGCTTAAAAAAGACAAATCGTAGTTTTCTTCTTCAGATTCTATTTGACTAATAAACACGGGTTTGTATAGTAGGTCATAAACTACAAATTGGTGTTTTCCTTGAAGTTCATTTACCGCAGGAAAAGATAAATTTAGATCCGTTGACATTGGATTTGGATATACTGAAGCTTCAATATCTGTAGGAATATAATTCCACACCCCAACAATAACCCATTGAGTTTGATTAAATCCTTGGGTAATAAAATGGGTTCCATTACCTATAGTTTTTATTACTGGTTCACCAACTGTCCAAGTTACATTGTAATTTGAATTGGCGCTAAAATCCCCTGCACTGCTTATTACTTCAAGTTTTTGGTTTTGGCTCCACCCTTGTTTGAGCCCGAAAAACAAGGTCAAAAAAGAATAAATAATTATCACATTGAAATATTTCATCATAAGTTCATTGCCTTTGAATTATAACCTTGAAAGGTAAGGATTGTTAGGGAATTCTAACAAGGGAATTTACCGACCTCAGACCTAAGTAAAACTTAGTTAGCAGTATATTCTAAATTTACTCCGTGAATATACATAATTCCAGTATTGGTATCCGATGTATCCGTCCCTCTTCTTCTCAGATAAAAATGCAGCACTTTGGTTGTAGAATTCGTAGAAATAGAATAGCTATATTCCTTCAATCCATTTACAG
>Ga0307998_1000667_pt1 | contig 19161 bp, 18 predicted proteins | sample Davwhametageno37_FD_203147 | JGI IMG/M metagenome (GOLD analysis project Ga0307998, IMG submission 203147) | Marine microbial communities from Davis Island wharf, Antarctic Ocean - #37 | ecosystem: Environmental > Aquatic > Marine > Unclassified | place: Antarctic Ocean: Davis Island wharf... | reverse complement strand
TTACACGAAATTGTTATAGAACTGGTGAAGAATGTGAGAACAATCAACTAATAATATACTATTATATTAATTAAATAATTTTACGCGAAATAAACACAAAAAAGAAATGGCTACGAAAATGAAAAATGGACATTTATAAAATGTCCAAATTTGATATGTTCAAGATAGTTTCGTTTTAATACTTTTCTAAAAATGCGATTGTGATGATATTGCAGTATTTTTAGAAAATCGTGTTATATTTTTGTTTGCATATTTTTTAAGTATATTATGATTGAAAGTATTTAGAGGGTTATTATGTCACTATAATAAATAGTGACATTAATGACAAGTCTACCCAATAAACCCCACTTACATTTTATCTGTGAAAATTGTAAGTTTTCGTGCAGTAATAAAAAAGACCATAATCGTCATTTACTGACTGCAAAACATATAAAAATGACAAATAATGCCAAAAATGCTTATAATTTACCCATATTTGTATGTGAATGCGGAAAACAGTATAAATATAGACAAGGTCTACACTATCATAGGAAGACTTGTAATAAACTAAATGAAGAATATATAGAAGAAGTAGTCACTCCCCAACCACACCAATTTGACTCATCTTTAATAGTAGAGTTATTAAAGCAAAATAAAGAGCTTCATGAAATGGTAATAGGATTAGCAAAGAACTCTGGAAATACAACAAACAACAATAATACAATAAACAACACGACGAACAACAAGTTCAACTTAAATGTGTTTTTAAATGAGACGTGTAAAGATGCTATAAACCTGAATGATTTTATCCAATCAATCGAATTAACAATGGATGATTTTATTAACACAGGTGAAGTAGGATATGTAAGAGGAATATCAGATATAATGTTGGAGCGTATTCGTGATATGGAGCCTCATGTGCGTCCCATCCACTGTACTGATTTGAAACGTGAAACGGTGTATGTAAAAGACTCTGACATCTGGGCGAAGGAAGATGAAACAAAAACCCATATAAGGAAGGCTGTCCGTATAGTTGCAAATAAGAATAAGGCCCAAGTGCATCCTTGGATAGCTGAAAATCCGAATTATGACATATTAGACACCCCTGAGTGTGATAAATTCTTTGAATATTCAAAAGCCTCGTTAGGTGGGTATGGTAAAGAAGAGGAGGAAAAGTTTGAAAAGAAGATAATCAACAATATCCTGAAAGAAACGGTAATTGACAAGAACTTATTGACATAGTAGTTTTATAAAAATCATATAAAGTTTATGTGGGTATTATTATATAATGTCAACCGTAGACGTAACTAAGTTAGAAGTTCTAAAAGAAAGAATAGAATGTCTTAGCAAATTTCAACAGGTCGAAATCTTAAAAATCTTGTCAAAAAATCTATGTAAATTGAATGAAAACAAGAGTGGTATCTTTGTAAATATGACTTTTCTAGAAACGGATGTAATAGACGAAATAGAAAAGTATATGTCATATGTAGACGACCAGGCGGATACATTTAAGACAGCCGAATACCAAAAAGAAGAATTCAAAAATATAATTCTAGAACAAGACCAACCTGAAGATACAATCTCATATAGATATGCATAAATGAGATAAAGAGATATCCCCATATTTACACAGTAAACTAAGATGTCAACTTTTTGTAACAACCTATTTTTTTATGACAATCCCCCGATTGAATTGTCACAAATAATTTCAAGTCTGAAACCTCATATGTATACAAATGAGACGATTTTGCCAGATAAACAAGAAACCCCGAATCAAGTTTCTTCTGTAGAAAAGTGTGTAGTAACCAATCCCCGAGTAAAAGAAAGGGTAAATTTACCCACTATAGAAACAATAAGTCCAAATCAAAAAGACAGTTTATTTTGGTGTTTATATATAATTTCGTATGGATATTCTGATTTTATACAGGTAACTCGAAATCATCGTGTTAGACAATTAGAAGTTCAGAAACAAGTAATAGATTTAATTCAGAAGGACAAAAATGTGATGAAAAATACAAACATCAAATTTACAAATATAGCAATTCAGGAGTTAACATCCGATTTATTAAGCATAACGAAGGATATAAATTATTGTATAGCAATGGCGCTATGTGTTTTATATAAGATAAATATTAATATTGTAAATAGAGAAAAGGGTGTATATGTAAAGTTCATTTCAAATACGGATGTAGAATTACCTACATACGCCATATATCGTGAAGATACACATAGGTATAGTGTAGATATTGAAGCATTGTCTTCAGAAAAATTGGAAAGCATGAACGAAATGATATGTTTAGAAAGTTATTTGACACCATTAAAGACGATTTCAAATTATAAAATCACAGAATTAATGGAAAAGGGCAGACAATTAGGCTTGTTAGATGATGATAAAAAATATAAAAAGAAAGAAATATATGAACTCGTTTATAACAAAATCCGTTGGGAGTAAAAAGAAAGATACAAAATTGAAAAAGATATAAAATAATATATGAATTTATATATATTACACTATGACCGAACATACAAATAAGGAACCAATAAAGATGTCCGCCGCACAAAATAAACCGGTGCGTACAACAAAGCAAAATAAAGAAGATTTTGAACGTATCGTAGGACAGTATTTAGAAAGTAACCCTATGATTTCCACTAGCAATAAAGTGAGCGAACTGGAAATACGATTTGGCACAAATCCAAAAGTATCAAAGCCTATTAATAAAATGGGATATGATAATGTAGTAAAGCAATTATATGCGTGTGGATTTAAGCCCGAAAATAGTCGCGGTAATCAAATTTTACGTATTCAAAATGAGTATGTAGATAACCGCACCGGACAGATAAAGATGTCAAATGTTCGCGCTGAAATAGTAGGGTCAGATCTAATTCAAGAATATTGTCGCACAAATAACCTTCAAAAGGTAATTGACATGCCATCTACGTTGTTTAACAAGATTAAGTTTACTCAGAAGATGTCAGCATCAGACAGTAACGGTGCATACATTCGTAAATTAGATATGGAAGATTTTAATTTCCGCGTATCTTATCAAACCGAACAAGATTTCAACGTCCAATCTGGATTCTCAAGAAATATCATATCAAAGTGGACGGATTCTAAAAAGTTATTTCGTTCTATGAATCGTGTGCGTTTTTATCACGATGAATATCCAATATTTGCTGATATAAGTATAGTGAAGGGTTCAAAGCGAATGAACCGTATTCCAGTCCCCCAATATACCATTCAAGAAGCTGAGGTATTTTCCGGGCAAGAAAGTTACGAGATTGAGTTAGAAATCGACAATGCGAAAGTCGGGACTGGAACCGTATATGACAACCCAACTAGATTAATGAATGATTTACGTAAATGTATTCGTATAATTTTGAGTGGTTTACAAGAAAGTAAATATCCAATTCCGTATAGCGAACAGGAGCATGTATTACATTCCTATATGCGTATGGTTCGTGGAGAAAATTATCAAGTAAAGCGTGTCTATCCAAAGGATTTCATTGGTCCAGGTTCATTTACACTGCAACTCGAAAACATAATAGCTCCTATAGAAGATTCTTCAATTGTAAATATAAGAAATAATTATTGTGTAACTGAGAAGGCAGATGGAGACAGAAAATTATTATATATTTCAAATAATGGTAAAATCTATTTAATTGATACAAATATGAATGTAATTTTTACAGGTTCAAAAACAAATGAAAAGACGATATTTAACAGTTTGTTAGATGGAGAACATATTCGCGAAGATAAATACGACAAATACCTGAATATGTTTGCTGGGTTTGATTTATATTATGTGAATGGTAAATCGGTTCGTGAATATCCGTTTATAAATTACTTACTTCATGATGAATTCGAAGAAGGGCAACCGGAAGGAGAAATCGTTTATAAGAAATTCCGTCTTGAATTACTGAGTGAATTAGTAGATTTGTTAAAACCGATTTCAATATTAGAGACTTCGTCAAATTCCGAAGTTGAACCAAAGGAGAATAAGCGGGCAAATGATTTAATTGTAAAGTGTAAAAGTTTTAATGCGGCGAGTGAATATGGTAATAATATATTCAATGCTTGTTCTAAAAAGATATCAGATATAAATGATGGATTGTTTGAATATACGACGGATGGATTGATATTTACACCTATGGATTTACCTGCTGGAGGTAATACAGTAAACGGTTCACCTGGTCCATTGTATAAATCTACTTGGGAAAAGTCATTTAAATGGAAACCCGCTGAATTCAATACAATTGATTTCTTAGTCTCAGTAAAGAAAGACAAAACTGGTCGCGATGAAGTTCATCATATTTTCCAAGACGGGCGTAATTTGGAGGGTAATCAAGAAGTAATCCAATATAAAACATTAGTATTAAGATGTGGATTTGATGAACGTAAACACGGGTATTTAAATCCGTGTCAAGATATATTAAATGATAAATTGCCATCCCCTGAAGATTTGGATAATAATGATACATACAAACCAGTCCCATTTCAACCAACAAATCCTTATGATGAAACCGCCCATTTATGTAATATATTGTTAAAAGGAGATGAAACAAATATGTATATGATGACAGAAGAAAATGAGTATTTCGAAGATGATATGATAGTAGAATTCAAATATGTAATGGATAATGATGACGGATGGAAATGGGTTCCTCTCCGCGTACGATATGATAAGACTAGTGAATTACGTGCTGGTATGAAGAATTACGGTAATGCTTATCACGTTGCGAATAATAATTGGCATTCTATTCACGACCCAATCACTGAGTATATGATATCTACTGGAGAAAATCTACCCGAATATGAACGTAATGATGATGTATATTATAATCGTTCAACTGACGAGACTAGCACACAAGGATTGCGTGATTTCCATAATTTAGTTGTTAAGAAGAATCTAATAATGGGAGTATCTGAACGTGATGATACTTTAATTGATTATGCTGTAGGAAAGGCAGGTGATATGTCAAAATGGATACGTTCAAAGTTGAAATTTGTATTAGGTGTAGATGTGTCAAAAGACAATATTCATAATCAGGTTGATGGTGCGTGTGCTCGGTTCATTCGAGCAAATAAAAAATACACAAAAATGCCAAAAGCTCTATTTGTAACTGGTAATAGTAGTCGCAATATTCGTAATGGTGATGCGTTAGATACAGATAAGGATAAACAAATAATAAAAGCCGTGTTTGGAAATGGACCAAAGGACATATCATTATTAGGTAAAGGTGTATATAACCAATATGGAGTGGCTGAAACCGGATTTAATGTAAGTTCTTGTCAATTTGCTACGCACTATTTCTTTGAAAATAAGACAACATTCCATAACTTTATTCGTAACATTGCGGAATGTACGAAAATAAATGGGTTCTTTGTTGGTACGTGTTATGATGGTAAACAAGTATTTAATACTCTTGAAAATAAAAGTAAAGGTGAGGGTATTACGATATTGAAGAACGACCGTAAAATTTATGAGATTACTAAGATGTACGACCAAACCGGATTTCCGGATGAAGAAATGAGTTTGGGATATGCGATAAATGTATACCAGGAAAGTATCAATAAGGTGTTCCGTGAATACTTGGTAAACTTTGATTATCTAGTTCGTATTATGGATGATTATGGTTTCGTGCTAGTGACAAAAGAAGAGGCAACCGGTATGGGGTTACCAGATGGTTCAGGATTATTTTCCGAATTATATTCAGCTATGGAACAAGAGATAAAACAATATCCAGCCCGTAAGAATGATTATGGAAAAGCTCCTTATATGTCGCCTGAGGAGAAGCAAATCTCATTTATGAACCGATATTTTGCTTTCAAGAAGGTCCGTAGTTTGGATGTAAAAAAGATGTCTGATATAATATTAAATAAAGAGGAGAATACACGAACAATTGTGAATGATATATTGGAAGAGAATAAGTCTGAAGATGAAGTTCAACCACCAGTTGTTCCAAAAAAGAAAACCACTAGAAAAATCAAAAAGGATAAGATTGTTTTACAAAAATAAGGTTGAGTTATTTCTTGGAATATAAAACAATATAGAAATATCTGTATGATAACTATTAGCTATAATAACTGTTATCATATAATGTCGTATTATCAATTACCGCGAGTAAATTTTTTTATTCCAAAACACATTAATTACATAGTAAATAATAACAGTCCTGATATAATGATATCTCATTCTTTGGCCCGATATTTGTATGAAATTAAACAACGGCTTGAAACAATCGAGTACGACTGGGATATTCATAAAAAATATACAAATCCATATGAATACATACACACACTTACGCCTCATAAAAAGAAATGTGTATCTAAATACAATCCATTATCAAGGTCATATTTTAAAATGATAGAAATTATAAATACGTTTGATTTACGGTTTGATTCCAAGCCAATCCATACATTCCATATTGCGGAGGGACCCGGTGGTTTTATTGAAGCAATCGCAAACACTCGTAATTGTAGTCATGATAGTTATATCGGTATGACAATATTAGACGATAAAAATGATCCTAATATACCTGCTTGGAAAAAAACACAAAATTTTTTACAGAAGAATAAGAACGTGTATATTGAACGGGGTAAAGATGGGACAGGAAATATATTAAAATTGGAGAATTTTGTATATTGTAAAGAAAAGTATGGTTCTTCTATGGAACTGATAACTGGAGATGGTGGGTTTGATTTCTCAGTAGATTTCAATAATCAAGAAGTCCACGTTACAGACCTATTAATGGCCCAAGCATTCTATGCGTTAGTAATGCAGAAGAAGGGAGGGAGCTTTGTGCTGAAGATATTTGACTCTTTTATGAACCATACGTTAGATTTATTATATATATTATCATCTTTTTATGAATCTGTATATATCGTTAAACCGTATACAAGTAGATATGCTAATTCCGAAAAATATATCATATGCAAGAACTTTCTATATTCAAATAATAGCACATTCTATAATGTGTTATATGATGCGTTTGTAAAAATGACACAGAATAATGGAGACAAAAATGTAGTACGATTTTTAAATATACCGTTATCTTACCAGTTTATAATAAAAATGGAAGAATATAATGCGGTGTTCGGACAACAACAACTAGAAAATATCCACTATACTATCTCATTAATAGAAAGCAAACATAAACACGATAAATTAGAACAGTTAGTAAAGACAAATATATCAAAATGTGTATATTGGTGTAATAAGTATCATATTCCTTGTCATAAAGATTTATAAAAATTATAAAAATTACAATATTGTAATATTTATAATATAGTAGCGATTAACCTTGTATGGAAACATTCGGACAATTACGTTGTTCACCAGTAGATGTAAATGTAGGTGTTTTAGGTAGTGGATATCCCAATTTGTCTTTTACCGTATATCCATTTGCGGGAACTCCATACGCAAGAGCATTCGCAACGTGTGGTCCAAACGCATTTCTATAACTGGAAGCAGAATTTGTAATAGCGTTGTATTTAAGCCGAGTTATACGAGAACTAGATGATACTGCGCCCTGTTGTGCGTACTGGTGATTGTTTGGTTTATAGTAAACACGATTGTATCTGGGTTGAATAGCAGGTCCATCCGCCGAATTAGACGCAACCACATAGTCAACTGTTTGATTTGCTGAAGGATATGTGCCAACCGTAAACCCAATAAGCCCTTTAAAACCATTATCTACTACTTCTACAATAGGTATAATTGTAGCTATGGGAACATTCCAGACTGGAGCTCTGGGTCCTAAATAAGTTTCAATGGTAGGTCGGACTAATCCTTGTCCGTTAATAATCGTTTGTGAAATAGGGTTTATTTGTAATTGAACTAATCTGGTAGATGAATTAAAAACAAAGTTAATAAAGAACTTTTTAGAACCATTATCACTATCTACAAAATAATGTTCGTTTAATGTCATTTGTGCGTGTAAAACTCTATTTATGTCGGACACATCATAAAATCCTTTCTTCAGGTTGACTGTAAATGTCCCGTATTGTCCGGCTGGTTCGTCTGCTACGGGTGTTCCGCCACTAGCACCAGTAGGATTACCCGCTACCCATTGATAAGTAAATGAAGTATCAGCCGACAAGTAATGTCTCTTACAATCGGTAGTGGTATTAGTTGTGTATATATTTGCAATAGATTGACTACTTCCTTGCACTGCTGTAGCATCACCCTCACGAAAGTAATGAAAATTATTTTGAGTGAATGTCTTGTTACGACTATTTAAATATTGTCTTGAGTCGGTATAATATTTGGGTTTATCAGTTGACAAATCAAATTGTTTTTTAATCATACCTGAACTACGAACACGACGTCTAGCGTTTGTTTCGGGGGTTCCTACAACGCATTCGGAAACACAGTTTCCTATATTTTCACTTGAATTCTCAGTTAAATTAAAATCTATTATATTAACTAAACCATTACAATTCGAACTGTTAGAATTTACTATAGAACTACCTGGACGATTTAGTTCCTCTATCGTGGTTGTGTTTCGAGAACTGGTACAGTCACCCGAACCAATTTCTTTACGGTAAGTTTTTAGTGGAAGGGCAGAGAAAATATTATTAGTATTATCACTGTAGATTGTTCCGTTTTTTTTAATATGAGTTACAACTTGATTAAATGTTTGCCCTTTCCAAGGAATAATGGGAATTTGGTTCATTAGTATGGCTGACATTATAATATATAATAGTATAGTATAATATATTACCATGAAATCTTTAATAAAACATAGACACATAATATTATTCATCATAGTTTTAGTATCTATAACGTTTGTGTTAAAATATAGTTTCAACCTGTATTCAACTGGGTATAACTCTAGTTCTAAATATGTTGATACGACGGAAGGTTTTTCTACAAATGTAACCGACACTAATGGGAAAAAGTTAAACACAACGGATAAATATATGATTTACAGTGTGCCTCATAAAAAAGTGTTACAGGCTCGATCCGATAAATCAGTAAAAAGTGCATCCATAAATTTATCTAAGCCAAATATTAAGATAAATGCTGATATGATATTTAAAATCATAGACAACCAAGATGGTAGTCAAGGAATATGGAATATGGGTAAAAAAGGGGTTTTAGGTATGGACGACGCTAAATCAAAAACCTATATAACTCCAATGGAATATAAATCAACATTACCTATAGAAATGAAGCAAGAACGGTTTAATATAATCAATTACGGAAAAAATAATACAGTTGCGATAAAAAGTGCTTTTTATAAAAAGAGATATTACAATTTGCACTCCAATGGTAGCACTCATGTAGGAAAAGGGTTAGGTAATTGGGAAAGAATGCTATTTGTAAACTATAGCGTTATAGAAAAAAAGAGATTGGAAATTGAGGATGAGGAAGACCGTCGCAGAATATCCAGAAATATGCAGATAGCAAAGGATGACCAAAATACAATTTATGACAGTCAATATGATATTAATACATTACAACTTAAGCTTGATAATAACGCGGATAACATTAAACCGGGCACATATTCAAAAAAGATTAAGACCCTACAATCTGAAATAGATAAACTAATTACAAAATAGAGTAATTATTCAAATGTAAAACCAGTTAAATATATAATCGCTATATATTTAACCATGAACATTGTATTAAATAAAAATGACTTCAATATAGAAAATATTAACTTATTAAAAAAACGAAATAACACGGTGATTGAAGGTACTTTTACGAAATTTACTTATTCGAATGAATACTTAACTATGAATGGAATATATTTACAACTTATCCTTTCAGATATGGTATTAAAAAATGAGGGTAAATTTAAAACTATTACATTTCAGCCATATGACAAACAAAATATAGGATATATACAATATATTACAAGTATAGAACTAGAAATATTAGATTACTATAACCGTCTGAATAACATAAATAAGAAACATGTTACTGTTTTAACCAAAAAGTTATATTCTGGTAACATACGGTTAAATATAAGTAATTATACCAAAATTAATAATAAGATAACCGTAAAAATATCTGGTATTTGGGAGACAACGAATGAAATTGGGCTGGCTATAAAGTTAATACATAACGTAAATATCTAAAACATCCTACCCGAACGTCTAATAGGTTTATATATACTGGTTGCAACTACGTTTGTTATTGGTGTAGTTGATGGGGATGTATTATTGTTATTTAAATTAAATTTTTTTACATCTACGATTCCTGTTTCTTCGTTAATAACATAATTTAACTCAGATATAGTATATAAACCATCAGTTCTTGGTATATTATATTGTTGAACGTTTCGGGCGAGTAGGTTATTATTATCAGATTTTAACTTAAGTATATTCCCATCATTGAAAGGAAAGAAATGTGAGTAATCAATAGATATATTTTTGGCAATAACCCTTTTTTGAAATATAATATCTTCATATCCCCAATCCCATACATTTGGAAAACCATTCGTTTTTTCAAAATCTCCCGCATTTATAGAAAATATTCCACCAAGAGCATATTTAAACCCGTAGAAATGTTTAATTTTTCCTGAGGTTGTTTCATAATTAATAGTTTTGTTATCATATGGCATTACGTCAATATCATTAAACACAAGTGTTATATTTTTATAGTAAGTTGGGTATTGATTTTTAAGGATTGAGAAGCCTATATTTTTCATGGCACCGCGATTAAACTTATTGGTATCGGTTTGATGAATATAATAAATCTTATAGTATGTATCTGGAAAATCTTCTAATACTTTTAACATCTGTGCCGCAAAGAATTCCATTTCTAAATATTTATCACGGTATGGTACAATAAAAACAATTTTTGGAATATTACGTTCAAATCGTTCTTTTGCGGTTTGAACTCTTATGTATCTTGCTTCTATTTTTTCAGTATATTCGACATTGGTATTACTAACTGATTTTGGTTCTGATTCTGGTTCTGGTTCTGGTTCTGGTTCTGGTTCTGGTTCACTATCCGAATTTATTACATCATCGTGAGAGACCATAGAAGTTATATAATCTTCCATAGACATATTTGATGCGTTTAAAGAAACTTTTTGAATTGGTTGTTCTTTTGGTATAGGTATTGGCGGTTCATCTTCACTATCCGAATTTATTACATCATCGTGAGAGACCATAGAAGTTATATAATCTTCCATAGACATATTTGATGCGTTTGAAGAAACTTTTTGAATTGGTTGTGCTTTTGGTATATGTATTGGCGGTTCAGGTTCACTATCCGAATTTATTACATCATCGCGAGAGACCATAGAAGTTATATAATCTTCCATAGACATATTTGAAGAAACTTTTTGAATTGGTTGTGCTTTTGGTATAGGTATTGGCGGTTCATCTTCACTATCCGAATTTATTACATCATCATGAGAGACCATAGAAGTTATATAATCTTCCATAGACATATTTGAAGAAACTTTTTGAATTGGTTGTGATTTTGGTATAGGTTGTGATTTTGGTATAGGTTGTGCTTTTGGTATAGGTATTGGTGGTTCATCTTCACTATCCGAATTTATTACTAAATCCCGTAATCGTGCTTGCTCTATTGTAGGTTTTTTACTAGATAACAATCTTTCTATATAAGCGTCCATCAGGAATTTGTTAGTATATACAATTAAAAGACATAATTGTATATACCTATTATGCGATATAATTGTATATACCTATTATGCGATATAATTATTTGAACGCGTGTATCATTGTATCAACAAACCCTTTGTATTCTGGAGATGAATCCTTGCATTTAGGTTTTCCGAACAAAAAATGTTTATAATCAAATCTAGTATCACCGAATTCTATCTTCTTTTCACCCAAATAATGAATAAATCCAACGACCGTAATTGGGAATACTGTAAATAATAGATATTTCTGTGCGGTTTTAATTGTTTCTATTTTCTCTGTAATATTTTGTGTAGGCATTTTGTCATCCGCAGTAGGACTTACTGTGTTATCCCCTATTTTACTACGATTTATTTGATTTTCGGATTCAATTTGAGTTAAATAAATGTGCGAAACATATATAATAGCAAATATACCAAATACTAGAAACCAAATTATGTAATTCAATTTAGATAGGAACATAAAAAATCCATATAATAATACAGATACATATACAAAATTACTGGATGTATATAAATTAGGTCTAGTTAATACAACAAAAAACATTAATGATAAAAACCCTAATATGTGTTTTACTATCATGTTGTTTGAAAAAACAGACTGAACCTTACAAGGAAATAGTTCACCTAAATAATTAGCAGACATCAATAATGATAGAATAATAAAAGGATGGGTTAGTTCTGGTTCAATAGTAGAAATTAAATCAAACATGTTGTATATATTACATAATTATAAAAAATGATTTTTCAAAATTATATATTTCAAAATTACGCATATTTATTTAGTATTGATTTTGGTAAGAGCTTGTCGCTAATTATGTCTAGTTTTTTAAAACATTTGTTTATAGTTACTTCACTGACCCCTGATATTTGTTTAATATCGTGTTTCGTAATAGTTAAGCTACAATACTGAGAAACAAAATAAATAACACCTGCTGAAATAGCGTGTGGAATATTGTCTGTGATAATATTATTCTTTTCAATCTTAATTGCTACAAACCTAGCGAGCATAGTTAGTTCGTTATTTATATTTAATTTACTGCAGTATCTTTCGATAAATGAACTAGGTAATGTCGCACATAATTCAGCTTGTTGTGAAGGTTCAATACTCCTTTCAATATTATGTAAAATATTCACCGCCATAGAACAACCATTAGTGGCACTGGTTTTATCCAATTTGAAAATTTCAGCAATTTCGTGGGCTGTTCTAGGACATTCATTCAGGCGACAAGAAATATATATAGAAGCTGCTTTAATGCCATCACGATTCATTCCACGAAACATCTTCTGCTCTGAAATATCCTTATAAATAACCATCGCGTGGTCTATAAATATACGTGGAACTCCAGCATTTTGTGCCATTACGGTAATGAATTGAAACTCTTCATATAAAGATTTTTCACGATGCGGCATAGATTGCCACTCGGTCCATTTACGTATTTTCTTCATTTCATATGAAGATTTATTATTACATATTACCTTACATCCGAATGATGATTCAACTAGTAATGGGTTGATTGGGTTTCCACATCGCGTAGGGTCTTTTGCGTTTTTGTCTTCAGAACCATAAAATCTCCATTCAGGTGAGTAGTCTAATGCGTCTTTGTATATTACACCGCACATACTACCAGTGCACGTTGGAAACCCATTCTCCATAATCATAAGAGGAGATTTACATAGGTTACATACTTCTGCATCTTTAGCATATATACATTCGATTTTATCCTTATTTTTGTCTTGAATAATATCAGATTTATCATTATCGTAAATATCCCATAATTTTGATTTATCATTACTTGAACGATTTACCTTCTTTTTTTGAGTTTTTTGTTTGTTTTTTGTTTTGACTAAACCAGTATCACTAACATCTTTAGATAAAACGCAAACAAGGTCAGACATTTAGTTTGTATTGATATTTATTAATACAAATTTATACGCACTTTTTATTTAACCGTTATTTCAAATTGCTTTTTCAATTTTATATCGGTATATTATAAATAATGGATAAAGTAACCGCAGCAGCCAAACAAATCACAGGACAAGTTGTAACCACAGTAGCAGAACAAGCCAATGATTTCGTTAAAGATGCGTCTGATAAAGCAGCATATGATAAAGCATTAACTTTAGGGGAACAAATCGCAAATTACACGTGTGATAATTTAAATGCAAAAATACCCACTATTGTTACTTCGATTACAAATGAAACGATTAATAAATTGCGAACAAAAATAGACAGTGAAGAATTTACTACCGACTTTATTAATGTGCTACAAACAAAACTTTTACAAGATAATGAATATTCCGAAAAATTCTTAAGTAAATTTGATAGATTATTTGATATGATTATTAAAGACGCTAAGGTAAGACACGATAAACAAAAGTCTGGAACTGACGAAATCGCCCGTCTCAAAAACGAGATTGCTGAGCTTAACATCAAACTCAACACACCAAGAGGATCACAGAATGGGGCTGGTTATCATAAACGAACCAAACGGTCTCGTACGTCAGGTGGTAAAAAAACCAAACGGGTTCGTTTTTCTACGAAAAAGTAACTTTCTTTCCCAAATTTTCAAGCATTTCCGGTTTATAAACTAAAGCACCTGTCGGTTTATAATCATCTGTATCACTATATTCACGACGTGACTTTTGTAAGTTATTTTGTTCTTTATTAAATAAGTTGCCAGTCATATCATCTTCTTCTTCCTCTTCTTCTTTTTTTACTATATTTCCCTTCTCATCTATCACCATACCCGTTTTATTACGAATTTCAGTTCTTACATAATCGGGTATCCAATTCGCCCACGTTATAAATAAGGTTGCTGGATGAATATACCGAACGTGGAAGCCATTTTCTTCAAGTTTTGCTACTAAATAACCTATACAGTCCCCCTGTTTGTATATAGGTTCTCCGAATATATATTGAGGTACTTGAAACCAAATATGACTTTCACAACGTTTACTTCTGGATGTAAATTTTATACGACTATGAACTCTGTTTAATAATTTGTTATAAATACTGCGCTCTTTTAAGTCGCGTTGTTGTTTTTTTTCAAACAACTCGTTTATGTTCATCTTTTGAATATCATCTGTTTCATCAGTATGAATAAATACAGACATTGGTAATATACAAGTAATAAGAAAAAATATAAATAAATAATACGTATAAATACATCTAAAAATGCGACTACCTTACACTCGGCCATCTACAATACGCCATATAGTTTGTTCTGGTGGAGGAGTAACTGGGTTTTCTTTTTATGGGATATTAAAAGAATGTTATTCACGTGGAATATGGAAATTCGAAAATATAGAAACCATATATGGTACTTCGGTTGGTTCTATTTTTGCGGTAATTCTTGCTCTAAATTATGATTGGAAAACTATGGACGATTACCTGATAAAGCGTCCTTGGCAGAATGTTTTTAAATTTGATTTTTTTTCTATATTAGATTCTATTCAACAACGAGGGATTTTTGGTATAAAAACGATTGAGGACACATTTTCATCTCTTCTTTTGGGGAAAGATATACCCATTAATGTTACTATGAAAGAGTTCTATGATATTACCAAAATAGAAATCCATATATTTACAACTGAAATTATGAATTTTGAATTAGTAGATATATCGTATAAAACGCATCCAGATTGGCGAGTAATAGATGCTGTATATAGTTCGTGTTCTATTCCTATTATATTTTCACCACTAATGAAAGGGAACAAATGTTATTGCGATGGTGGATTGTTATTAAATTATCCTGTTGATAAGTGTATAGAAAACGGTGCGAATCCGTCAGAAATAATAGGATTATGTAGTGATACTACAGCAAACAACACAGATATAATGGATGAAAAATCATCATTATTAGATTATGTAATCGTTATATTAAAAAAAGTGATCACCGCATTTTTACCCAAAGTGCAACACGTTATTCCGAATGAATTCAAAATTGGTTCGCCTGAAATATCTATCTATGATATTGTTACAACAACCAATAACACCGACCGACGGATAGAATTGATACAAAATGGTGTTGATGTAATAACTAATGTATTCACATCAACCGAAAATATTTATATGGCAAACGAAGACCAACTTATTCCATCAACATAGAATTTACAAAATGTTCCAATGTGCTTGTTGATATTTTGGAATCAAATTCAATTGTATTCTTGTCCTTTACCATTTTAACAGTGGGATATGATTCAATCTCGTACTTATTAATCATGTTTTGAACGTCACTTGTTTCATCAGTGCAGTCTACATCCACGCATTTGGTAATATACCCATTAACTTCCTTGTTGTTGTACTGTTTCTTGAAGTTCTCCCATTCAGGTAATGCTGTTTTACAGTGAGGACACCAGTCAACGTGAAAAAACATTACACTCACTTCTTTATTTGTGCGATTTGCGTTTGGGACATCAGCAAATTTATTTTCTTGTTTCTTTACAAAATACGCATTATATCCGTAATTAGCAGCATATCCAAAAATAATAGCTGCGATTATCATTACTATATATTTATAGTAAGGACGGGCAATTTTGTTGACAACTTCAATCAATCCAGGCATTATATAGATTATGGATATACTTTTTGTATTGGAAAAAACGAATAAAATTTAGTAAATAATATTTTGTCATTAGATTATAACTGAATATGGTGAAAAGTAAAACCATAAAACATAAGAAGATATATTCGCTAAATGATTATAATAGTGGTGATGGTATGCTAACAAGTGTATGGGGACCCAGTATGTGGCATACACTGCATACAATTAGTTTTAATTATCCGGTGAACCCTACTAAATATGATAAACGAAATTATCGTGATTATATACTAAATATTAAATATGTATTACCGTGTGGTAAATGCAGGAAAAATCTGAAAGATAACTTCAGAAAGTTACCACTTAAAATGAAACATATGGAAAATCGCGAAACGTTCTCAAAATATGTATATGAGTTACACGAACTAATAAATACAATGTTAGGAAAAAAATCGGGATTATCTTATGATGATGTAAGGGAACGATATGAAGATTTTCGTGCCAGATGCACTATATCACTTAAAGAAGTGAAACCTAGACCCAAAACATATAAGAAAAAAGAGAATGGATGTACGGAACCATTATATGGAGAGAAATCCAAATGCATTCTAAAAATCATACCGAATGATGACAAAGAAGAAACCTTTCAAATTCATGAAAAATGTGTTAGGAAGGTAATTGAATGATGATATATTTAGTAATGTGTAATTATATCATCTTCATAGCGGAAATATATTTTAATTTATATATAGGATTAGATATAATTATGACAGATAATTTGATAGAGAAAGAAACTACTACTCAGACAATTTCCACTAATAAAAAACGCAAGTATATTCCGTTTTGGGGAGAAGACCCAAACGTGCTGTTTGCATCCAAATATTTAATGGAATTTTTCCCTACTGAAAGTATGACATACGAACAGAAGTTAAATTCAGTAACACGCACCGTAATTCTACTTACCTTAGTTAGCACTGTTCTTTATGGCGGTATTCGTCATCTAATTATAGGGACAATTACAATAGGTTCTATTTTTATTCTTCATTATTACCATCAAAAGGAGAGAGTAAAGGTTGACTCCAAAAAAGTGGTAGAAGAAGTAAAAGAAGGATTTGCAAACCCAGCGATGGATTTATTAACTCAAGGTGGAGAAGAAATACCTACCGATCTGTTCGATGAACCTGAACCAAGTAATCCATTTAGTAATGTTATGATGACTGATTATGATTATAACCCAAATAAAAAACCTGCCCCCGCAGCATTTAATCAAAATGTAAACAATAAAATCTTAGATAGTGCGAAACAGATGGTAATTGAATCCAATCCCGACCAACCCGATATAGCAGATAAGTTGTTTAAAGATTTAGGGGATCAATATGTATTCGAACAATCATTACGTCCATTTAGTTCTAATCCAACTACTACAATCCCTAACGACCAACAAGCATTTAGCGAATTTTGTTACGGAAGTATGGTTTCTTGTAAAGAAGGTAATGATTTTGCTTGTGCAAGAAATTTATCTCGTCATACCAATTATTAGGTTTTTAATTTGTATATAATAATCCCCTTATATAGAAATTCATTCTCTTACTATAGTATAAATATAAGATGTCCACAGTTAGCCCTTATTTGTTCAATAATACCGACCGTATTGGTTCTGATAAAAATGACCAAACCCAAAATAACGTTCATAATACCCGATATGCAAATCACAATTTATCAAGCTTTTTTAGCGAAAACACCTCATCCCAACACGTTAACTTTGCCGTTCAACAACCCACTATGACATTTAGTGGTATTTCTCACGGAAATGGACTCAATGGAAACGTAATTGACGATGAGTCCAATCTCGTTATTAAAACCGAGCAGACAAAGCCATTTGAGAAATTACAATTGTTTCAACGCCCTTTTGCTAGTGTTCCTTACTTAGGTAGAGGTAGTTGCGACCCCGCATTAGAAGCCCAATTACAGCACGGAGAAGTTGTTGCCGGAAAGAAAAGTGTGTCTACCATTATGGATAAATCTTTCTCTCAATATCTACTTTATCCCACTGATGATAAAATGGAAGAGCGAGTAAATGACGCTTCTTACACAGTTGAAGAGGCTGCTCTTGATGGTTGGGTTCGTGGTGGTAAATCTACTCGTGAAATGTCAAATGACGATATTATGAAGCAAAATAACCGTCCTAATGGCTCTTTTTAAGCGAATGTCGTAATATTCATATAGTGTATTTTTGATACTATATGAAGTAAATATTATTCAAATTTATATGTTTTGTTTTCTGTCGTGCAAGATAATATAGGGGGTTGTTCTAACTCACTGTATGAAAGGTAACGACATATTTCTATAAATAAATCTTCAATCTCAATCGTGTATCTACGGATATGTAATAGCATCAAAAACGCGTTTGTTAATGCCCCACTTTTCTTTGTAGAAATGCATTGTATTTTTCCATACTTACTTGAATATCAGTTGACCCACTGATCGCATAAATATTTGGGTTTGCTGGTTGATTCGTATTAATATTTGTCTTTGTTAGTTTGCCGTCAATATATTGTGCCGACCAAGGCAAATCACATATACTTCCACTGTGACAACAGTCAAACAATAAAAATAACTTCCCTTTTACGTTTTGTATTATAGTATATATATCATCATCTAATATCACTCCATTTGTTTGGAAATCATTGGGAATTACTACACTGTCTATGTTTTCGTTTTCATCATTTGAACGGTCACGACGGATTGAACCGTGTCCGCTATAATGAAACCATAAATCATCGTCATTCGTTTTATTTGTTACAAACTCTTCCAATTTGTTAATGATATTCTTTTTGGTTGGATACAACTCACGGTTCTCTGTATCGTCTCGTAATACCATAATATTTCTCTCTTGATACCCTAATTCATTTATAAGCATATCTTTCATCCTAAGAACATCATCAATACACCCTATTAATTCGGAGTCTTCAATTCCTTTGTAATTTATACCTATCAATAACGCAAACTTCATATT
>Ga0307998_1000666_pt1 | contig 19213 bp, 20 predicted proteins | sample Davwhametageno37_FD_203147 | JGI IMG/M metagenome (GOLD analysis project Ga0307998, IMG submission 203147) | Marine microbial communities from Davis Island wharf, Antarctic Ocean - #37 | ecosystem: Environmental > Aquatic > Marine > Unclassified | place: Antarctic Ocean: Davis Island wharf... | reverse complement strand
TCTTTTCGGCTTCTTAAAACTGAACGAATTAAATCGTCCGTCAAAAGCAGCTTAGCATCAGCCAACCAGTCAAATTTCAAACCGATCGTACCTTCTTCGATGGTGATTAATAACTCATCACCCTCAACTCCAGCAAGCAAGCCCTTAAATCTACGGCGGCCATCAATCAATTGTTCAGTTTCAATCTTCGCAGTATGTCCAGCCCACTGGTCAAAATCTTTTAGTCGCGTAAGTGGTCGGTCAATGCCGGGGCTAGAAACCTCTAAGGTGTAAGCTTCTATAATAGGGTCTTCAACATCCATAAGCGCCGACACAGCAGTGCTTATTTCGGCACAACAGTCAACTTCCATAGTACCGTCAGGTTTTTGTGCCATAATTTGTAGTATTGGCGTATTTCCTGTCATCAATCTCAAACGCACGATTTCGTAACCAAGCTCCTCAATCATAGGGCTGAGTATATCAAATAATCGTTTATCCATCGCAGCTTTTGCTATTAAGTCTGTCATACGTAACCTTAAGACACAAAAAAACGGGCGCACGGCCCGTCAAATTTTCCGGTGGATTTTTGGGTTTGGAAGCCAAAAAACCGTTATAATGGGTCGCTTACAGTGTTTGGCATCAAGTGGCAATCCCAGATGCAGAATTGTTCTTAAACTGTTAATTTTATAAATACCTTAAAATTTTAGTTATCAGCAAGATTTTGTAATTTAGCACTCAACCACTTTATGAAAACTTAGCTCGTAAATTATTAAATTCTTTTGGATTCCCAAATCAATTAAACTTAAAAAATATCAACTCTGATTTAACATACTTATTCTCATTAGCGCTCTATACCCGCAATTGATCCGTAATCTTCACTAACTCAGCACTAATTGGCGCATCAGAGAGTGCATGTCCCGCGTGACCTACAATCTGAAGGTGTGATTTTGGCCAAACTTGTGCTAAACTCCACGCCGTATTTGGTGGACAAACCATATCATACCGCCCTTGGACAATATGGCCTGCTGTATCTTTCAAACGGGACATGTTTTCTAAAATTCCTTGACCTGTTTTCAAAAAAAGTTTGTTTACAAAATAATGGTTTTCTAAACGCGAAAACGCCCGAGCATACTGTGATGGTGCCTCCTGAGGAGTCCCGTTTGATTCTATGGAAGCTAAAGCGTTTTCCCAACCCGCCCAGGCTCTTCCAAACCGCGTTTCCACTGCCAAATCACCAGAAAAAAGACGCAAGGCGTATGCCTCAATCAAATCATGTCGTTCATCCTCTGGAATAATGTTGCGAAAGCGAGCCCAAGCGTCAGGCCAAAATTTGCCCGCACCGCCACCATACATCCAATCAAGTTCTGCCTGACCACCTAAAAAAATACCTCTTAAGATTAGATGTTGGACCACCAACGGATATTTCTGAGCATAGATTAAAGCTAAAGTTGAACCCCAACTTCCACCAAAAAGTATCCAACTTTCTATTTCTAAGGTTTCCCGGATACGCTCGATATCTGCGACTAAGTGCCATGTCGAATTATGCTCAACCTCGGCATTTGGGCGCGAACGACCGCAACCGCGTTGATCAAAAAGAATAATTCGATAGTAGCTAGGGTCAAAATATCGTCGCATGGAGGGACTACAGCCACCACCAGGACCCCCATGCAAAACAATTACAGGAACTCCATCCGCCCTGCCACATTGCTCAACATAAACTTGATGACCATTGCCAACAGATAAAACACGCTGATCGAACGGCTCAATAGGTGGATAAAGAAATTGTACTGTGCGTTTTTGACCTGCAGCTTTATCCATAGTTATCCTATATTTTGTTTTGACCATATGAGACAGTCCTTAAAAAGTTAAATCCGGGTGGAGACCAGAATGCAAGAAAAGCTTACAACAGTGGACCCTGCCGAAGTGGCAAAATTCGAAGCAATGGCACTAGAGTGGTGGGACCTTGAAGGTAAGTTCAAACCCCTACATATGCTGAACCCATGCCGGCTTGACTATATAACAAAGCAAATTGCCACTGAGTTTAATAGAAATCTCAAAGAAAGCCTGCCATTCAAGGGTTTACGTATTTTAGATATTGGATGCGGGGGGGGGTTATTGTGTGAACCCATGGCTCGCCTGGGTGCTGATGTTGTTGGTGCCGATGCCGCTAAAAATAACATTCCAGTAGCTCAAATACACGCACAAAAACAAAGCTTGGAAATTGATTATCGCCACACGACCGCAGAAGATCTCGAAAAAGAGGGAGAAGTTTTTGATATTATTTTAAATATGGAGGTTATAGAGCATGTTCCGCACCCTCTTGCTTATCTCTCTGCCTGTCACCAGTTGTTGCGTCCCGGTGGACTTCATATTTGCTCAACATTAAATCGGAACCTGAAAAGCTTTGCGTACGCAATTATTGGGGCAGAGTGGGTTATGCAGTGGCTGCCCAAAGGTACCCATGATTGGAAAAAATTCATAACGCCTGATGAACTTTTTAAACTACTATCTCAAGCTGGCTTTGAACCGTTAGATCGAAAAGGGTTTGTTTTTAACAAATTAGAATGGAGCTGGTCAGTTTCAGTTGAAAACCTTGACGTTAACTATGTAACGACCAGCAAGAAGCCCCTTTAAATCTTTTTTGCTAAATTTGTACGAAGCCTCCTAAGGGCTGGCAAAATGTTTTTTAAATCTTCCGTACCAGATGCTTCAGTGGCAGCTGCCAAAATTGGCCCAATTTGAGCAAAAGCATAATCACGCGCTGTGCGGCCTGATGGACTAATAACAACTTGCTTCCGCCGGGCGTCATCCCAATCAGGGCGAATATGAACATATCCAGCCCACTCCAATTTTGCCAATGTATTGCTTATGGCCCCTCGAGTTAAATTGAATGATTTTGCCAAATCAGCAGGTGTCCTTTCAGTCCCAATATGGGCTAAGTGGTTAAGTAAAGAAAAATGTGACAATTCCATACCTTTTGGTAAGCCCTTTGCAATCTTGCTTCGTAGAAGTTGATCCAGAGTCAATATTTCTGAAAATAGGCTTATGGAGAGTGTTTCGATATTGTTATTCATGGCTTTTTTGGTGCTTTAATTGAAATTTAGAATCATTGTTCAGCGAGGGTATCCGATAACGGGCTTTTTTTACTTCGTTTAAATCAAGATCGGCAAAAAAAAGTCCCGGTAACTCGCCACCATCCAAGATCACTTCCCCCCACGGGTTAACAATTAAACTATGGCCATACGTTTTACGATTTGAGCCCGGATGGTCACCAGTTTGAGCAGACGCTATTAAAAAACAACCCGTTTCTATTGCCCTAGCTTTAAGAAGTGTATGCCAGTGTGCCTCTCCTGTAGAACAGGTAAAAGCCGCAGGAGCGGTCAAAATCTGCGCGCCTGACTTGGCTAAAATTCTGTAAAGGGCCGCAAAACGTAAGTCATAACATATTGTAAGACCAATATTAGCCCATGGAGTCTCGACTAAAACTGCCTGGTCGCCATGGTCATAGACTTTTGACTCCTGATAACTTTCGGTATCTGAAATTGTTACATCAAACATATGAATTTTATCATACCATGCAACCACATAACCCTTCGAATTCATCAAGATAGATCTGTTCACATAACGTTCATCTGCATCATTGGCCTTAACTGCAACTGAGCCCAGCGCTACCCAAATTTTCAGAGCACGCGCCCTTTCAGAAATTTTGTTAATAAAAAAATTTCCCTCATATTGGCCTATCACTTTATTTAGGTGAGCTTGGTCAGAAGAAATACAATTTGTCATTTCTGGTAAAAACAAAATGTCTTGGCCCACAGATTGCTCCATTAGGTCGAGAATAGATTTCAGGTTTTCGTCCGGCTGATTTGAGGATGTTATTTGAGCAATAGCGACTTTCACTTTGCAAGCATTGTCACAAGTTCACCAGATTGGTCTAATTCATAAAGCTCGTCACATCCCCCAACATGTTGATTATTTATAAAAATTTGTGGCACTGTATGTTTACCATGAGCCCTTGTTAGCATTTCGGACCGACGGCTTGGCTCTAACGAAAGGTCTACTTCCAAAAAACTAATGCCTTTTTTTGACAGCAGCCTTTTTGCTGCAACGCAATACCCACAAAAAGGTGATGTATATAATTCGACAGTCAACATTCAGTTAAGCTCCACCGTTATAAGTTCACGTTTAAACATCTTTCTAAGCTCCAGCCAGAGCTAAGGTGTTAATTTTCAGTTACGGTTTTTCCAATAGTATTTAAGGGCAGTATAAATATCTAGCAAATATTATAACTTTTCATCCACACATCCATCCTTTTGCTCTAAATTTGGAGATAAATTGATTTCAGACACAAATGTTTTAGCCAAAAGAAGCTACCAGAGGTGTTGCAAAACACTGATCACACTTTTACCCCAGAACAATGAACGGACTAGACTTATTTGACACTAAGGCTCAATCAGTAAAACGGGCTCGCGCCTTAAAGACAGGTATGTTCCTGCAGAACCTAGTACGTGACGAAATCTTAGAACGAGTGAAGAGTGTAAATCGAGAATTTAAATCAATTGCGATTGTAACTGGGTTTCCCAAAGTCTGGCAGCAAGTGTTTACCAAGTCTACTATTGTTCCTGACGATGAAATATTGCGACTTGAATCACAAAGATTTGATTTAGTAATCCACGCGCTTGGGCTCCATCATGCCAATGATCCAGTGGGTCAAGTAGTGCAATGTGCTCAGGCTTTACGTCCTGATGGCTTATTTATAGCAGCCTGTTTTGGGGGTAAGAACTTAATAGAGCTACGCACTGCGCTGTCGTCAGCTGAGATCCAGTTATATGGGGGGATTTCGCCAAGAGTAGCACCCATGGCTCAAATCCGTGATCTTGGGGGAGTTTTACAGCGGGCTGGTCTCGCTCTCCCAGTGGCAGATGCTTTAGATATTCCAACAAAATACAATAGTTTGTTTCACATAATGAGAGATCTACGCGACATGGGAGAAACTAATATCATGTGTGCCCGCACAAAAAGCTTTAGCAGTCGATCATTGCTGGAATATGCACAAAAGAATCTCAAATCAGAATATTCAGATGTAGATGGAAAGGTGAACTGTACATTTGGGTTAGTCTTTTTGTCCGGGTGGGCTCCTGACGCTACCCAACCCAAGCCATTGAAACCAGGGTCAGTAACCCAAACTTTGCAACAGTCGCTCCAGGCCTCTAAACCTAAATTGAATGATTGACAGATGGGCTTTTCAAGTTAGTTGAGCCAAATAGATTGAGGTATTGAATGTGAACGAGCCATTAAAAGATTTAGTCCTAAAGGCCATTCCAGCGGACCATCCTCCTGTATTGAAATCAAAGGTGGGGGTCTTGTTGTCAAATTTGGGAACACCAGATGGATATGACTATTGGTCTATGCGGCGTTATCTTGGCGAATTTCTATCAGACCGTAGAGTTATTGACTACAGTCCATGGCTTTGGCAACCACTGCTTCAGTTAATTATTTTAACAAAAAGACCATTTTCATCAGGCGCAGCTTATAAATCTATTTGGAATAATGAGGCCGGAGAAAGCCCCCTCATGACTATTACCAAAAGCCAAACGATAGCCGTTCAGGCAGCCATTACAAACCGCTTCGATTCTAGCGTGATGGTTAAGTTCTGCATGCGCTATGGCAATCCATCGACAGCATCTGTCGTTCAGGAGATGGTAGACGCGGGATGTCAAAAAATCTTGTTTTTTCCGTTGTACCCACATTACGCTGGACCAACATCTGCAACCGCAAATGACGAGTTTTTTCGGAGTTTAATGAAGCAAACTTGGCAACCAGTAGCACGCACCGTTACACCCTATTTTGATCGAGCTGATTATATTGATGCCCTAGCCAGTTCTATAGAAACAGCGTACTCAAAGGCGAAAGTAAGGCCAGAAGTTCTTTTGTGCTCATATCACGGGGTGCCAAAACGCTATTTAATACAGGGTGACCCCTATCATTGCCAGTGCCAAAAAACTACTCGCCTTATAAGAGAACGTTTAGGCTGGGACAAAACCCAAATTGTAACCACCTTCCAATCAAAATTTGGTCCAGAGCAATGGCTACAACCCTACACTGTGGAAGAGGTAGCGCGTATGGCAAGGGTTGGGCAAAAAAATATAGCGGTATGCGCACCCGCATTTTCAGCAGATTGTATTGAAACCTTAGAAGAAATTAACGAAGAAATTAAGGATAGCTTTGTGGAAGCAGGCGGGGAACACTTCACCTACATCCCCTGTTTAAACGATAGCGAAAAACACATCGATGTTTTAACCAGTATAATTAGTGAGAATCTGCACGGGTGGATATAGAAAAACCTTTGGGAGTAATGACTTGACCAAAATTACAACTTAAGTGGCTTAGCATCGATTAACAAATAATTGTTATTTTCTAAGCGGCGCCCGCAATAATTAAAAGTAATAATAAAAATAGTGGCAAAACAAAGCCATCAGACGCTACCGCGGTCGATTCGATTTTTTCTGCTACGACTTCGGCGTCCATAACCACCTCGTTCGTGTCTCCAGCAATCGCACCTGATGACAATATAAAGCAGAGACCCAAAATTCCTAAATTTTTCATTTTTTATCATCCTTAAATATAACAACTAAAAAATAGTTGCGATTAAAGTGCCACCTACAATTTTACGTAAGTATATTTTGAAACATTTACTTTTGAGTTTTGGTATCAAAAGTGATGGGTTCTGTCAAATTAGCAGAACCTGGGTTCCAACACTAGAAAGTGCAAATAATTCAGAAATTTGCTCGTTATAAAGCCCAATACAGCCATTGGAAGACCGACGCCCTATTTTGCGTGTGTCGTGGGTACCGTGTATTCTATAATAGGTCCAAGATAAGTAGAGCGCATGAGAACCCAGCGGATTTTCTGGACCTGGTCCAATAAACTCAGGCCACTCTGGATTGCGTATGCGCATTTCAGGGGTAGGCGCCCAAGATGGACCCTCAACTTTTCTTACCACTTTCGTTCGACCTTTTCGTGTGAGATCGTCGGAGATAGGAACCGATGTTGGGTAGAGCCTATAAATTGTTTCATCTTCAGACCAAAAATGAAGAGCGCGGGAACTAATGTCTGAAAGTATTGCCCCATTTTTTAAGTTTTTAAAATAAGGTCGCCAGTCGAGCACTCTGAAGCTACTAATATTTCGCCTAGTTTTTTTTGTAATAACCGGTTCAATTTCAACAGAGTTTGTCAGTACTGCTTCCTGAGCAGCCGCAAACGAGCCTATTAGCGAGGCCGTTCCAGCTAGAAAGGTTCGCCGAGGAAACTCTAATTTTTTTTTGCCCATAGCCCTCTTACTCCAAACTTTTATCACTTGTTAACTAATAAACATCCCCCATTCAAACCAAAGAATTATTATTTTATAAATCTCCTTAATATTAGGTTTGATTGAACACCTATTCGCGTTAAGAACAATTAATCAAATTGGGAATTAAATATGGTTTTTCGCGGACTTTTGGCTTTTTTTTTCATAATATTAACTGGTTGCGAGTTAACCGGTAATATAGGGCCAGATGGTCAACCAATGCGGCGTATTTATTACATAAACAGTTATGACGCAGGAAAAATACAATTTAACATGCTCGACGGTATAAACAGCATCAGGGGCGCCGCTGGGCTAAGTTCTGTTCAATTAAATGCTGAACTTAATGCCGCCGCTGCTACTCACTCCCGTGACATGGCAGTTCAGAGCCGGGCATGGCACTTTGGATCTGATGGATCATCACCACTAGAGCGCATTAAACGTGTTGGCTATACTGGAAAAATGCTAGGGGAAAATATATCAGAAACATTTGAATCTGAGCTGGAAACACTAGCGGCCTGGATGGCAAATCCACCTACACGTGGTATTATTCTTACCAAAGAAATAGAGGAAGTTGGGTTTGGCTGGCATCAAGAACAAAATGGAAAAATTTGGTGGACCTTAGTTACAGGCCTCCCAAATTTAAACTAAGGAAAAATTGTTATCTTTGTTCCTATTTCGACCATTGAATAAATTTCTTTAATTTCACGATTTCTCACCGCAATGCATCCCCAGGTCCAATCTTTTTTCGTGAACCAAAAACGCCTTGGTGTTCCGTGGATAAAAATATCTCCCCCAGGGCTTCTCCCATTCGCGTTCGCCTTATCCAATGCGTTTGGGTATGAAATACCAACCGACAAATAATATTTACTATTAGGGTTTTTCCGATCAATATAATAATTACCCTCAGGAGTTTTGCCATCGCCCTCAAATTGTTTTTTTCCAACAGGGGCAAAGCCAAGCTTAAACTTATATTTTTTTACAACTAAGTTGTTGTTGAGTAATAACAGTATCCGTTCTGATTTATATACTTGAATATTCGTGACTTTTGGCGGTGAACTCAATCTAAAACTAGAACAGGCTGCCAGCGTCAAAATAAGGCTGGCTACTAATAAAGCTTTGACTGCCCGCATGAGCCCTCACTTAAATTAACTTTGGGCCTATCTACCGCAGCCATATGTAAAAGCAACTCACCTATTAGTTTTAATTCTCACTTTATTTTCTGAACCTTAAGCGATTAAGTTTAATTCTTACTGAAGTGCGCGACTACTTCAATGTGCGGCGACCACCGAAATTGATCAACAACTTCCAGCCAGTTTAATAAATAACCACCTTCACACAACAAATTGGCGTCGCGCGCGAAAGACACTGGGTTGCAAGAAACCATAGCAATGTCACTTAACTGACTTTGGGCTAATTGCCGAACCTGTTGCTCAGCACCAGCACGTGGAGGATCAATTATTGCCCCATTGTAATTTACTAAATCTGTATGATTTATTGGATTTTGAAATAAATCCCGTTTTTCAGTAGTTACTTTTTTAATTCCTTGCGTATGGCGGACACCATACGCAAGTGCATCTAAAAGGTTCTCATCGTTCTCAACGCAATGTAGAGTGGAAACCTCTGCTAGCGGAAGTCCCAATGTACCCATACCCGAGAAAAGATCTATTATCACATCAACTCCGTTGAGGGCTCGTGCAACTGCTCCTTGTAACGCACTCTCTCCCTGTAGAGTTGCCTGAGTAAAGCCACGCGGTGGTGGTAAAACCTTAACCTGACCAAATGTCAGCCGCGGGGCTTGATGCTCACAGATAATCTGATCGCCAACTGAAAGTCTTGCAATACTGTTTAATCGTGCCCACTCAGCAAATGGTCCCAGATCTGACTGAGACTGATGCTCCATTCCATCAACAGAAACGTCAATACCTGTGCTGGTTGACAGCACCCAAAACCCAAGCAGCCCCTTCCGTGAACCAAACTGCGAGGTAAACTTCTCAAGCGAAGGGATAATAGCCATAATTTCAGGTACCAGCACCTTGCATGGCTCAATAGTCTGAACAGTTTCACTTGCCTTACCAAAGAACCCAACTGTTGCACCGTTTTTGGTGCGCTTTCCACTAAGCTTTGCCCGCCTGCGACTGTTTTGGGGTGACGTTTGAATAGCCTGAATTTGAGCCTTTATGCCGTGTGCACCTAATGCATGGATCAGCACACCTTGCTTCCAATTAGCGACAAAATCTGGATGCGCATGATGCATTGCACAGCCACCACAACGCTTGAACGCACTACAATCTGAAGAGATGCGTTGTTCAGAAGGCTCAACGATCCGAATGTTTTTTAAGCGATTGCCAATCAAATCCCCAGAAACTGTTTCACCAGGCAGAGTACGGGCTGCAAAAACTGGGCCTTTTGCCAGGCCATCACCCAGGTGACCCAAGCGCTCTATCTTAAACTCCATTAGTTTTTTTTGTTGCTAAGAAGCCACCAGATTGATGACGCCAAAAAGTTGCGTAGGCCCCATCCTCTTTCAAAAGGCTTTCATGCGTTCCCTCTTCAACAATTCGTCCTTCGTCCAGAACCACAATATGATCCATACGTGCAATTGTGGAAAGCCGATGTGCAATAGCTATCACTGTCTTTCCAGCCATTACTCCGTATAGTGTTTCAAGAATGTCAGCCTCCACAGCACTGTCGAGTGCCGATGTTGCCTCATCCAACACCAAGATTGGGGCATCCTTCAAAATCACCCTCGCAAGAGCTACCCTCTGGCGTTGCCCACCAGAAAGCTTTACGCCCCTTTCACCAACTTGAGCATCATATCCCACGCGACCCTCCGGGTCTTCCAGAGTAAGGATGAAATCATGCGCCTCTGCTTTTTTTGCAGCTTCGATCATTTCCTCTTCTGATGAGGCAGGACGGCCATATAGAATATTCTCACGTACAGACCGATGTAGAAGAGAACTATCTTGCTGAACAACTCCAATTTGAGAACGCAGGCTATCTTGGGTGACATGTGAAATATTTTGACCGTCAAACTGAATTATCCCCTTTTCAATATCGTAGAAACGCAGCAACAGCTTTATCAGTGTAGATTTACCAGCTCCACTTGCCCCAACTAGCCCAACGCTCTGTCCAGGTTTAATTTCAAGTGAGACATCTTCAAGCCCACCAAAATTACGCCCATACCTATGGGTCAGGTTTGAAATTGAAATATGTGCAGCTTCTATCTGCAAAGGCTTTGCATCTGGCAAATCTACCAAGTCAATTGGAGATGAAATAGTTTCCATGCCCTCCCGAATTACACCGAGTTGCCGAAACACAGTAGTGAGTGCCCACATAATCCAGCCTGACATTCCATTCATGCGGGTCGTAAGAGCCGCACCTGCCGCAACTACACCAACGCTAGCGCTTCCAATAATCCACAAATAAATTCCCAACCCCACAACACTGACCACCAATAAACCATTAAGAAGTACTAGCCCAATATCCATTAGCGTATATAGCCGCATTTCGTATTGAAATGTGGTACGGGCCTTCTCGATTGCCTCTAGGCCATAATTAAGTTCCTGATTGTCTTGAGAAAACATTTTCACAGAATGGATATTTGTATAGCTATCAACCACTCGCCCCGTGACGGCACTGCGAGCATCAGAAAAAGCTTCAGATGCCGGTCCTACCCGTCGCACAGTCCAAAAAACCAAACCGCCATAGAGTCCAGCCCAAATAAGCAGAGGAATCGCCAGCCTTGAGTCCGCCTCAGCCAATAAAAAAATTGCGCCTATCAAATATGCAATGGAAAATGTTATCGCGTCAAAAGCTTGAAACACAACTTCACCCATAGCAGGTGGGGTTTGCATTATCCGATTGGCAATGCGACCAGCGAAATCATTATCAAACCAACTGACTGATTGCCCCAATACATGCCTATGAGCTCGATAACGGACAAGTGTTCCTACATTTGGCAACATAGCGTTATTCTGTAGTAATGTATTAATCGCTTGGATAATTGGCCTAAGTGTTAAAATAAAACCAGCTACCACTATCAACTCTACCTTATGTGAGCTCCAAAACTCTGTAGGCGTGGTGTCTGACAGCATAGTTATCAATCGACCTAAGTACCAAATCAGTACGATCTCAATAGCCGCCACTAACGCTGAAAAACATCCTAAAAACCAAAAAATATTTTTAAAAGGTGCCAGGTAATCCTGCAGAAAAGGCCAGAGCAGCCGCGGTGGCGTATTACTTACGGTATAGGGCTGATAAGGATCAACTAGTTTTTCAAAGAACCTAAACATAGACATGCAAATTACACGTGTGCCCTATAATGCCAAGAAAAAATTATTACTTTTTTTCTTTAAGAAGTTGCTCAATCAACTCTGGCTTTTTTAACCTCATATTGGAAGAAATCCAAATGTCCTGCGCTTTTCTAAGTGCAAACCCTAGCTCTTGACCCTCAAACCAATCCACGAGATCGGCTGCCTTAATTGGCATTATTTCTGATGCTGAATTTTTGACGGCTTTCTGCTCATGATCTGTTGGCGTCACCCCAAGTAAAGCACATCGGACCAACCATGAGTCCCTGCCACTGTCCGCACCTAATACAAAGCCATGCTCCTGTGGCAATTTTGAGTGTTGAGAAAGGCTCCTTAAATTTTGTAATTGTTTTGCTGTAGCATTTGACAGACGAAGATTATCCTGAGGTCGGTCACCACCAATTAGCGCCAATCGCCGCAAGACATTTGGAGTTAGTCCGCGCTCAAGTTTCTCCAGAAAAGCTAAAGCACTCGCGTTAGCCCCAGGCAAAACATGCGTCAAAATACCAGCAGATTCCATAAGCAGCAGCGCTGATGCTGGGCTTGGCGCAAATAGTAATTTAAAAATTTCTAACCCTATGCGCTCTTTAGAAATATTCAAAAGACCAGATTGAAGCTCTGTGCAAGCAGCTAAGCCTTCAAGATCGATCCCTTTTTTTGGATCGCCGTACCAGGCATAAAATCTAAAAAACCTTAAAATGCGCAGGTAGTCTTCTCTTATACGGCCATTGGCATCTCCAACAAATCTAACGCGACGAGCCTTTACATCTTCAATGCCACCAAGTGGATCAATGAGAACTCCCTCTGAATCCAGATATAAAGCATTTACTGTGAAATCACGACGAACAGCATCTTCCTCAAGAGTAGTTCCAAACTCAACCAATGCACGCCTGCCATCAGTTTTTATATCTTTTCGGAAGGTAGTGATCTCAAAATTACGATGGTTCAGTTGAAACGTAAGTGTACCATATGCCTCACCTGTTGGAATTACCTTAACACGCAAGGCCTCAGCAACCTTACGCATTTGTGACGGCGTTGCATCAGTTGCCAAATCAACATCAGTTGCACCACAATTTAGAATAACATTTCTTACGCATCCACCTACATAAAGCAATCGAAAGCCAGCCAAGTTAAATGCTTTGAATATTGGCGCTAAAATTTCTTTGTCTAAAGTTTCTGTCTCAATCTTCATACTTGATCCATTTGCCTTGCAAAACCACGCAAAATACAAGCTGTAGCTCCCCAAATATAGTAGGGGCCATAAGGCACGCAATAATACGAGCGATTAATGCCTTTCCAGACTCGTGTTTGTATATGAAAGTTTTTGGGCTTCATAATATGGGCTAAAGGCACCTCAAAGATTTCAGAAACCTCACTTGGGTCAGCCACTCCATACCAGCAGGTTTCAATCCATCCTAGTGTCGGGGTAATCTTAAATCCAGTTATCGTATCATGTGTTGGTAATGACCCAAGTACATTAACAATCTCAGGGTTCAGGCCAATTTCTTCTTTCGCCTCTCTCAGTGCCGTAAACACTATATCAACATCATCACGCTCACACTTACCTCCTGGAAAAGAAATTTGACCTGGGTGGTTTGAAAGGTGTGCTGCACGTTTGGTTAATATAATATTTACACCGTCAGGCCGCTCTACTAAAGCAACCAAAACACCAGCTTCCGTCAACTCACCAACACTAATATTACTATTAGGATTGAGATCAAAGTCTGAAGTGGAAACAGCTGGTTGAGCTATTGCCCTCAAAACATCATTTTTTTCCTGGTTCATTTTCATCAGTTAAATTCGCCTCAAAGCCTAATGTGCTTGGCTCAAAAGAATAATGTGAACCGCAAAACTGACAATCAGCCGTTACCTTATTATCATCTGTAGTCATGTGCCTTATATCTTTTGCTGAATAAATAGACAGGCTCTGTCTCACGCGATCCTGAGAACATGTACAGCCAAACTTAATCTGTTGTGTTTCAAAAATACGGGGGCTTTCTTCGTGAAAAACGAGCTGTATCAGGCGGCTGGGATCCAACAATGGTCCAACAAGTTCAAGCTCGTCCACCGTATCAAGCAATAAATTTACACGTTTCCAGTTCTCATTCTCATCTCCATCTAAGATGTCATCCGCCCTCAGCAAGCCATCAATAGTGGTCCCCTCTTCAATTGCTACACGAGCACTGGCTGTTGGCATGTGCTGAAGCATAATCCCACCTGCTCTCCGACCACTACTACCGTCAGATACTTTCGAATGACCAAACGCTAGAGAAAACCGCGTTGGAAGTTGCTCTGATTGTGCAAAATAAGTCTCAGCGCAGGCGGAAAGTGAACCCCCAGAAATTGGAGTTATCCCCTGGTATGGAGTTGTGTCCTGTCCCTGATCAATCAGGATGGCAAAGTGGCCTTTCCCAATTTGCAAAAATCCCTTTGCATTTGGGTCGACTTTATCAGAATCAAAGCTGGCGTAAGCTCGAATTTTAGCTGGTTGACCGTCATCAGTCGGGCCGTAGTAGTCTGTTGCTATAAGGCGAACTGGGCCATTACCTCTTACTTGAAGCGAAAGCTTCCATCTTAATTTCATAGTTTGGCCAATTAAAGCAGTCAACAGAACCATTTCTGCCACAAGGCCCTCAATTATTGGTGGATAATCATGTTGTGATAATACTTCATCCAAGACGCCATCTAAGCGCGCCATCCGCCCTCTTATGTCAGAAACGTCTAATTGAAAGGGTAAAACCTTATCATCCGAGTTTGTATTTAATGATTTTATCATCAATTCTTTCCAAAGGTTGGCCTTGCCATAGCTTGTACATATAAGCGCGTCTAGACGAACACCAACCCATGGAGATTAAATTGCAACGCTTTGGCGCCACCCCTAACCCAGCAAAAAAATACACTCATCGACCAGGAGTTTATGCAATCTTGCCCCTAGCTGATGGTATTTTGACAACATTTCAAGCAGGGATACACAATGAGTACCAACTACCGGGGGGTGGCGTTGATCCTGGAGAACAACCAATTCAAGCATTGCATCGCGAAGTTTTAGAGGAGACAGGATGGCGCATAATGCGTCCCCGCGTGTTTTTCAAATTTAAGAGATTTGTGTTTATGCCAGAATACGATCTATGGGCAGAAAAAATATGTACTATCTATACAGCCCAACCTGTAATGCGGCGCTCAGCACCCATTGAGAAAAACCACTTTCCTGTGGTACTTAATGTTGAAGAAGCGTTAAGCCTACTAGCCGTTTCTGGTGACCGTTATGCCGTGTCATTATTTTTTTAAATCAAAAAATTTAATAGAATAAAAAATACTTTCAGAACTCAGTTTAGATAATCAAATCTACCATTGTCTCATCATCAGTTATGTCTCGAATTGACATTCCAGCTTTTTCTAATCTTTCAGATAAGCTACTGAAGTTTTCTGGTGAAGATGTCTCAATACCCAAAAGAACTGTGCCAAAATTACGTGCTGATTTTTTCAAATACTCAAATCGTGAAATATCATCATCTGGACCCAATAGGCTCAAAAACTCTTTTAAGGCCCCTGGCCTTTGTGGCATCCGCAAGATGAAATACTTTTTTACACCTGAAAACCGCTGGGCCCGCTCCTTTACTTCCGGCAATCTCTCAAAGTCAAAATTTCCACCAGACGAAACACAGACAACTTTTTTACCTTTAATTTTAGTTCGTATGTCTTTTAACGCGTCCAATGCCAATGCCCCAGCTGGCTCCAAGACAATGCCCTCAACATTCAGCATTTCTAATATTGTTGTACAAATCCGATCTTCCGGAATCGCTAGGACGTGATCCTCTTTAACACCCTTAAGAAACTTGAATGTATGTTTACCAATTTTCGCAACAGCAGCGCCATCCACAAAAGTGTCCACACTTTTAATCTTAGTGGGCTGACCTGCCTTCAATGCAGCGGCTAGGCTTTTCCCACCAGAAGGTTCAACAAAATATATTTCGGTCTCCGGTGCGCGTTCTGAAAGAAGGCGGCAAGCAGAGGAGGAAAGGCCACCACCACCTACTGGAACTACAAAGACATCCGGAGCACAGCCAAGCTGTTCTAACATTTCATGGGTAACAGTTGCCTGCCCCTCAATCACATCTAAATCGTCAAAGGGCGACAAGAAGTGACCACCAACCTTATCACAGTGTTCTTGGCTAGCACTCAAAGTATCATCAAAGTAGTCGCCCACTAGACGCACCTCAACCCATTCTCCACCAAACAACTTAGTTTTATTTATCTTTTGCTGCGGTGTAGTAACCGGCATAAATATAACACCGTTTTTCTTCATATGGCGACATACAAAAGCAACGCCTTGGGCATGGTTTCCCGCACTAGCACAAACAAAAACTTGTTTATCAGTTTGCTTACTCATCGCATTGTAGGCACCGCGCAACTTGTAAGACCGCACAGGAGATAAATCTTCCCGCTTTAGCCAAATGTCAGCATCATATAATGCCGACAAATGATCATTACGCTGCAGTGGTGTTGCAGAAAAAAGTTCTCGCATACGTTGAGTAGCAAGAGCCGTCTGGTTACTAAAATCTGTCATGGATTTGACTAGTGACCCAAACTACTAAAATGCGCAAGTTATAGCTCTGAAGGAATGACGAGCATCATGTGCTAGGATCTCTATTAAACCGTAATTTATTAAAAATTTGAATTTAGAACGGTAATGAAAAACTTGCCGCTTGAACAAAAAAAATGTACCTGCACCGTGGATACACTTCAATAAGTTTAGATTGGATTTCGAATGTCTTCACCTAAGAAAATAGTTTTGGCCTATTCGGGTGGGTTGGATACATCAATAATTTTAAAGTGGTTACAAATTGAGTATAATTGCGATGTTGTTACGTTTACTGCCGATCTTGGCCAAGGTGAAGAGCTGGAGCCTGCTCGAGTTAAAGCAGAAAAAATGGGCGCATCAGCAATTTACGTGGAAGATCTGCGTGAAGAATTTGTTCGTGACTTTGTATTCCCAATGTTCAGGGCGAATGCTTTGTACGAGGGTCTATATCTTTTAGGTACGTCTATTGCACGACCATTAATATCAAAACGACTAGTTGAAATTGCAGAACTGGAAGGCGCCAACGCAATAGCCCACGGAGCAACGGGAAAAGGCAATGACCAAGTCCGGTTTGAGTTAGCTGCTTACGCCCTAAACCCTGATATAAAAGTAATTGCGCCTTGGCGAGACTGGGACCTATCCAGTCGTTCTTCACTTATAGAATTTGCCGAAAAGCATCAAATATCTATAGCCAAAGACAAACGTGGTGAGGCACCTTTTAGCGTAGATGCAAATCTACTACACACATCCTCAGAAGGTAAAATACTGGAAGACCCCTCCATTGAAGCACCTGATTACGTTTATCAGAGAACTGTAAAACCTGAGCTCGCACCAGACAAACCCGAATATGTTGAAATTGGTTTCAAGTCAGGAGACGCACAATCAATTAATGGTCAAATCATGTCACCCGCTAAAATTTTAACTAATCTCAACGAGCTAGGGGGTAAACATGGGGTTGGTAGGCTTGATTTAGTTGAAGGGCGGTTTGTGGGCATGAAGTCACGTGGGATATATGAAACCCCAGGCGGCACGTTATTGCTTGAGGGTCATCGCGGAATTGAATCAATAACATTAGACCGAGGCGCAGCACACCTCAAGGATGAGTTAATGCCTAAATACGCAGAACTTATTTATAATGGATTTTGGTTCAGCCCTGAACGCGATATGTTACAGGCAATGATTGATAAGTCTCAAGAACATGTGACGGGGACTGTTCGGTTAAAGCTGTACAAAGGTTCTGTAAAAACAGTTGGCCGGTGGTCGGATTACAGCTTGTACTCAGAAGCTCATGTTACTTTTGAGGATGACGCTGGGGCTTATGATCAAAAGGATGCAGCGGGATTTATACAACTGAACGCGCTGCGGCTAAAGCTATTAGCAGCGAGAAAAAAACGTGTGGTCTAAGTTTAGGTTTAAATAAAATTAAATCTGTTTAATAAAACTTTTTTTCATTACATTATTAAATTTTAAGTCTTCAACTTAATGGCTTTAAACTGCTCGTATAATTTATTGGCAGTATTTAAAATATCAGAAAACTGTGTATCCAAGTTTGAAGTTGATGTTAATGGCTCAGCGAACCCAGTAGATTTGTGGACAGTATCGTACCAATGTGATGCCCATACCCCGTCTTCAGCTCTGGGACCCGCAACCCAACTCAGCATATCCACGTCAAAGTCTATGCCAAGCGCTTTACATAATGCAGAAAGTGAAGCCTCTGGATTTGCTAAAATATCTTCACTATCAATAACAATAGGTTTCTGACCAAGTAACAGGCAATGATCAAAAATTTTTTTTTGCTGTACAAAACCTAAATCATTTAGTGATGGGTTTTGACGTTTTATGTCGTAGCTAGCAATAACCTTAGCAGGGCTACGAATCAAAAAAACGTTTTGTTGCAGAGCGATCCAATCTAATGAAAAATTTGGTAACATCTGGTGCGTAAGTAGCTTTTGGTACCAAACTTTATAAGGCTCAGGTACTGTTTCCGTTAGTCGGGAACTTATTATATCTGGGTCTTTTGGCTGACTATCAATAATGATTTGGTTCATAGGGTGTTTGACACCAGAATGGTACAAGTATGCACCATAATAGGGTTCATCAGAAATTATTGTATCGTTCCGATTTCCGAAAGCATACATCAGTGCTGTGGACAAATTTCTGGGTCCAGACCACATCGCTATTCTCATAACTTCCCCATTTCAACTTAGCTTTTAATTTTAAGACTAATTTTAATTAGATCAATTGGCTAACATCAACCCAGCTTAATAATTAACATGTTTTTACAAATTTTCACCTAGCATTAAATTCTAAAACGTCTGATAAATTAGGAATGGCGTTAGCTGTCCCTAATTTTGTTACCTTTAATGCGGCAGCTTTATTGGCAACCGTCAACGCTTCAAGAGGGTCTTTTCCCTGAGACAACAGAGCTACAAAGTAGCCACAAAATGTGTCACCAGCACCTGTAGTGTCCACGGGACTTACAGTAATACCCTCGACCCCAATCTCAAGCCCAGTTTTGAAGTCCTGGTATGTAGCACCCCTTGATCCAAGTGTGGTTAATATAGCGCTTACACCGATCTCTATTAAATTTTTTACTTTAAAATGGCTAGTTAATTCAGCAGCCTCTATTTCATTTACACAAAGTATATCTACAAAAGGAAGTATTTCAGCCACCACCTCTGCATCGAACGGAGCGGCAGAATAAACCACATGGGCACCCTGTGAATTTGCTAAGTTTGCAGCCTTACTTTGTTGCGAAGTCTCGTTTTGCAAAACCAGCCAATCTGACGAAGAAATAGGCGAGAGCCAGGAGTTAACTTGATCAGCAGAAATAAGATGATTTGCACCACCAAAAGTTGTGATTGCATTCTCCCCATCTTTCTCCATTGATATTATCGCATGGCCAGAGGCTCCTAAAAGTTTAATTACATTAGTGGTATCAACACCCAGAGATTTGAGTTGGTCAATTAACCATGAACCATCTTCGCCTACTGC
>Ga0307998_1000665_pt1 | contig 19216 bp, 10 predicted proteins | sample Davwhametageno37_FD_203147 | JGI IMG/M metagenome (GOLD analysis project Ga0307998, IMG submission 203147) | Marine microbial communities from Davis Island wharf, Antarctic Ocean - #37 | ecosystem: Environmental > Aquatic > Marine > Unclassified | place: Antarctic Ocean: Davis Island wharf... | reverse complement strand
TTTTAGAAAAAAACAAGATTATGTCCAAAATAGGCTCTAACATTAGAAAAATAAGAACTGTAAAAGGATTGAACCAAAGTCAGTTCGCAGAACTCTTCGATCTCAATCGTGCTCGAATTGGTGCATATGAAGAAGGAAGGGCTGAGCCTAAAATTGACGTTGTAATTGAAATAGCTAAATATTTTAGCATTCCTTTAAATGACATTTTTGTTAAAGACCTTACTGTAAATCAACTTACCCATTTCGATTTGGTTCCAAATACGAGCACAAAAGGAAAGGGAATCACAGATAATTCAATTCAACAGCTCCATTTTTTGAGTTCTGCTCAGCTTCTTAATCAAAGTCTCTTGCATCAAGCAATGGAAAATTTAGAGGATTTGTACCGGTTTTCATTTCCAGGAAGCGCTAATAATGGAAATATGTGGATTGAACTCTCAGGAGTGAAAATCAAAACCGGCAGCCAATTAGCCCCATTTGGGGCAATTGTTTCTACGGAGGAAGCACCAAAGCCAAACGCCTTAATCATCGCAATAACAGACGAGCAAATCTATCTGGGTAATTATATAAGCGGAAAAACAAATCTTAAATTAACACTCGGATCTACAGAAATAGAGCTGAGTAAAGTTAAGTATCACTTTCCAGTGAAATTGGTTATTCAAAAGACATTGGGTGCTGTTGTCTCAATAGACAGTCAACTCAAGCAATTGGAAGAGAGGATTTCAAAGTTGGAAAAAACTAAGTAACATTTCGTTTCAAAAATCCGAGTGCTCCGCCGCATAGTCCGCCGCAAATATGCCCGAACTGGGAAATATTATCGTTCCCAAAACTGTTTACAATTTCGTTTCCGATAAATACAAACGTTACCAGAATGAATGTGAGCGGAACTTCCTTCCGTTTCATATTTACTAAAGACGATAGGATAATGAACATAAACACAATTCCACTGGCACCGACAATAACTTGACGGAACAAAAACGTATTAATTAAGCCCGTAATTACGGCGGTTATTAAACTCATGAAGAGCAATTCTTTTGCTCCATATTTTTCTTCAAGCAAAGGACCTAACATTAGTAAATAGAGCGAATTACTCGCTAGGTGTGCCCAATTTGCATGGCAGAGCACATAAGTCACATACCGATACAAACCAATAAATGAGATCTCTGGAGTTAAAGCGCACGCAGCATTTACCAATCCTCCAGTGATATAATTCAGAATTAAAAAAACAAAGGCAATCAACGTAAAACTCAACGTTAACGGGGCATTGTAGGTTAATTTCCAAGAGGAATCACTAACTATTGACTTATCTGATGGTTTAAACTCTATCATAGAACAAAAGTAATTTTAACGTCAACACTCAGGTGTTTGCAATACCTAACAGTTTATCGAGTGTTTTACAAGCTTGGCAATAATTTTGGTACGTGAATATGATGCGTACAAATCTGATTCTTTTACTGCTGGTTTTGAGTAATATAGGCGTGGCTCAAACTCGCCAAACGCCAACTCAGTACAAAGAAAAGTTTGATCAAGACGCAGTTGCTGAGATGATAAAAAGTGGCGTCCCTGCCAGTATTACCCTTGCTCAAGGAATGCTTGAAAGCGATTATGGAAATTCTGGCTTGGCAAAAAAAGCACGCAATCATTTTGGAATAAAATGCCATTCTAGTTGGACAGGAGGTAAGTATTATATGGATGACGATGCTAAGGACGAATGCTTTCGTGTTTACGCTACGGTATATGAATCTTATGTAGATCATTCTGATTTTCTGCACCGCAACAGGAGGTATGCCTTCCTTTTTGATTTAAAACAAACCGATTATAAAGGCTGGGCAAAAGGACTTAAAAAAGCGGGTTATGCTACCAATCCCAAATACCCGGATTTATTGATTCGATTGATTGAAGAAAACGAATTGTACAAATACGATAAGATGGATAAAGGCGATATGAAATCGCTTGGAGCTAGTTCGAAAAGTGGTTCAGGAAGTCCTGTAGTTTCAAATGGTACTCCCGAAGATAAAAAAGGAAATTCTGATCTTCCAAATTCAGTTTCTAAAGTAGGTGGAGATCAAATTTCACTTTCTAAAAACAAGATCAAATTCGTAAAAAGTCAGTCTGGCGATACTCCTGATATTTTAGCTAAACGCTACAACATGGGTCGGTGGCAAATATGTCGTTACAATGGTCTAAAAAAGAAATCTAAAATTCCGACAGGGACAACAATTTACCTACAACCAAAACGACTTAAATTTCATGGTGATCAAAAAAACTACACAGTAAAAAAAGGAGACAATCTTTGGAAAATCAGCCAGATGTATGGCGTTAAGCTTGGATGCATACGGCGCAAAAACAAGCTTGAAAAAGGAGCTGTAATTAAGGTTGGCCAGAAGATAAAACTGAAGTAAGTGTTTTTTCATAAGTCATTCCCGCGCAGGCGGGAATCTATTTAAGCACCGGACAGATTCACCGAGGTAGAGAATGACGAATAGGGAGAGTTCACCGAACTTGACTGTCTATTCACGTTATGTTTATTATGCGTAATAATCTCATGGCTATAGAAGTGACACTAAAAGAAATATTGAAGAACTAAAATTCCTTCAAAGAACTTCTCTTAGCTGATAATATTCATATTCTAGCCAGCTTTTGGTATCTAAATTTGATACATAAAATTAACTATCATGAAAGAAAAAGTAATATATATGAGAGACCTACATTTCGAACACGAAATGTGGAAGAAGGAACTAAATTTCTGCGACGAAGAGCTAGCATTCCTTACAAAACGCTTGGAAGAGGTGACATTTTTCCATGAAGATGAGAAGGATATGTTGCGGGAAGTAGAGCATTTTCAAAATCAGTTTATAGTTCAAAAACAAAACATTGATACCTTTTTACACGATATCAATGCAGACGAGCACAAACTGGTTGAATTCGCAAAAGATCACCCGGTTGCATTAAATCATGTTCATTTTGAAGATCACACAAAAACACGTGATAATATGGAAGGTTTTGCAAGAACCTATAACGAAATGAAACAGGAATTTAGAAAGTTCTTGGTGAAGTGGAAATAGGTTTTCCTTAGCGTTTTCTCGCTATAATTTAGGTCATTCCGTGAGATTAGAAGAGTAATTTTCTGCAAGAAAATGTAACGATTCTTCTGTACGGAATCTCTTCTTGTTTTGAAATATAGGTTTCACAATATTGAGAGATTCCGTACAACTATTTCACGAGTTTTAAATGGTAAAACTGCTCAATTACGTTTACGGAATGACGTTAGGTTGAAGAAGCGCGGCTAAAAGTTGGCCCTTATTTTCTCTAACAAAAACAACGAAAGCTTCTCATAGCTCTCTGTTGTCCATCCTGCCACGTGGGGCGTTAGAAGGGTTTTGTTACTTTTCAAAAGATATTCCAACGGTGCTGGAAGTTCTCCTTCTAAAGTGCTCTCAAATGAGCTGCTCTCGTATTCCAATACATCTAGGCAAGCTCCTGCTACCTTTTCCGACTCAAGTCCTTTTGCTAAAGCTGCTGTTTCAACAACTTTTCCTCTTGCAGTATTGATAAGGTAGAATGGCTTTTTACAGTTATCAATAAAAGCTGCATTGAAATAGTAATGTGTTTCTTCAGTCAATGGAGTATGAAAACTGATGACATCTGCCTTTTCCTGTAACTCTGCCAAATCAACTTCTCTTACCTGCTCATTCCCAAAACCCTGAACGTATTTATCGTAAGCCAGCACTTCACATTCAAATCCTTGCAAGCGCTGTGCTAAGGCTCTGCCCATATTTCCAAAACCAATGATTCCAACGGTTTTTCCTTTCAATTCTATTCCTCGATTGCCTTCTCTGTCCCAAATTCCTTTTCGAACTTGCGCGTCAGCTTGATTCAATTTCTGGAACAAATTCAGCAACATTCCCAAAGCTTGTTCGCCAACAGCATCTCTATTTCCCTCGGGCGAATTGAAGATTTTTATTCCTTTGGATTGTGCATAATCCAAATCGATATTTTCCAGCCCTGCACCTGATCGAGCAATGAATTTTAGCTTCGTTGACAAATCAATTATCTCACGATTCATTGGAAATTTCGACCGAATTACAACGCCATCGTATTCACCAATTTTTGACTTTATTTCTTCTATAGAATCATTCACACACCAGTCCCATTGCCAGCCATCTTGCTCTAATCCTTCTTTAAGAATTGAATGAACTGAATCTATGAATAAGACTTTTCCTTTGTAAGGCATGCAGCAAAGATAGTGAAGGGTTTGTTTGTCGGTATACCTATACGTCCTATCTAAACTTGATAATTACTTCTTTCGCTCAAGCCGCTAGGCATTCACCTTTGCTCAAAGGTGAACCAAAACGCATCCGAAGGTTTAAAGGAGCTTGGCAAGCCATCGTTCGTTATTTGTTCTTCATGCATTTTTCTGCCATGGCAGCAAGTAATTGCGAACTATAACTCAACCAACCCTAGCTCTGGAAAACCTTCTTCCTATCAATCGAAATTAGTACTACTCGATTTTAATACCCTTGATTCAGTCATTTAAAAAGACAGCGACAAGGTCAAAGAAAAATCTTAGTGAGACCGAGAAGTTGAGAGCTATGCTCGAAAATCACTCGGCCAAACTTAGATTATTCGAAGAGTGAATTGCATTCTTTTTAGAAGACTTGATTTTTAATTCCTTTTGTATCAAGACAAAAGGAAAGCCCTGCGGCTTGAGCATATCAAAATAATAACTTAAAACTTAGCGCTAAGAAATCCTACTCCAATTCGGGCGTTCTTTTAAAAACCTTCTGAATTGCAAATTGATTTGACCGTGCTCCGGTTTTGCTAGGTTTGGGTCGGTTTGTAATACTTTCAAGGCCTCTTCTCTGGCGGCAACTAATATCTGATTGTCTTTGGCTAAGTCTGCAATTTTTAAATCCAATAAACCACTTTGTTGAGTGCCCATAAGATCACCTGGGCCACGCAATCGCAAATCTTCTTCTGCTATTTCAAAACCATCATTGGTGCGCACCATTATTTCCATCCGCTTTTTTCCTTCGTTCGATAGTTTATTCCCTGTCATCAGAATACAAAAGCTCTGCTCTGCTCCTCTTCCTACTCTACCCCTTAATTGATGCAACTGTGATAATCCAAATCGCTCGGCACTTTCAATAATCATAACACTTGCATTGGGAACATTTACACCAACCTCAATAACCGTTGTCGCGACTAATATTTGTGCCTGACCCGATACAAACCGTTCCATTTCAAAATCCTTATCGGCAGGCTTCATTTTTCCATGCACTATGGCGACCTGATACTCTGGGTTTGGAAAAGCCCGAGCAATAGATTCATATCCATCCATGAGGTCTTTGTAATCAAATTGTTCCGACTCATTGATCAATGGATACACCAAATAGACTTGCCTTCCTTTTGCGATCTCCTTTCGCATTGAACCAAATACGGCCAATCGACCTGCATCCGTTTTATGAATGGTTTGAATTGCTTTTCTTCCAGGCGGCAATTCGTCAATTACCGAAACGTCTAAATCTCCGTAAAGGGTCATTGCCAATGTTCTAGGAATCGGAGTTGCCGTCATAACTAACATGTGCGGCGGACTTGTTGGTTCAGCACTTTTTGCCCAAAGTCTTGATCGTTGTGCAACACCAAAACGATGCTGTTCATCAATGATGGCAAGACCAAGGTTTTTAAAAACCACCCGATCTTCCAGCAAAGCATGTGTACCAACTATAATCTCCAATTCTCCTTCGACCAAATCCTGCAACAACTCTTTTCGCTCCTTTGTCTTGGTGTTTCCAGTAAGCAGTTTAATGCGAACCGGTAAACCAACTAACAACTCTTTTAATCCTTCGTAATGTTGGTGAGATAGAATTGATGTTGGAGCAAGCAAGGCCACTTGAAAACCATTGTCGATTGCCATTAATGCAGACATAAGTGCAACAATAGTTTTTCCACTTCCTACATCTCCTTGAAGGAGTCGATTCATTTGAGTGCCTGATTTTAAATCGAAGCGAATTTCCTTCAAAACACGTTTTTGGGCTCCAGTTAATTCAAAGGGTAAATTGTGGTTGAAAAAGGTGTTGAATTTATCTCCAATCTGATCAAATACAAATCCTTTGAACTTGGCCTTATTCGCCATTTGGGTTCTCAATACTTGCAGCTGAATAAAGAAGAATTCCTCGTATTTCAATCGCCACCTAGCTTTTTGCAGCAACTCAGGACTCTCTGGAAAATGGACTTCTTTAAACGCTTTTCGCCTTGAAATTAAATGCCACTTTTCTAGTTGCTCTTCTGGCAGTATTTCCTGAATTTCTTTAAAAACATCAACCAACAAAGTCTTTTGCAATCGTTCAATGCCTTTGCTGTTCATTCCGCGCCCACTCAGTTTTTCAGTAGTTGAATAAATCGGTTGAAGCTTAGCATTTAGCATCTCTTCTTCGGCATTGAACTCCGCTAAATCGGCGTGGGCAATATTTATTCTCCCATTAAAAAAATTGGGGCGACCAAAAGCAACGTATTCGGTGTCTGGTTTTAAAGTTGGTTTTATAAATCGAATGCCTTTGAACCAAACTAAGTCAATAGTTCCTGAATCATCAATAAACTCAGCAACCATTCTTTGTTTTGGAGGTCTGCCTGAGATTTGAATTTTGCCCAGTTTTCCTTTTACTTGAATGAGTGCCTCCTCTGGCGAAATGGCATTGCACTTATGGTATTGGGTTTTGTCAACGTATCGAAACGGGTAGTACTCAAGCAATCCTCGGTAGTTGTAGATACCCAATTCTTTATTCAGAAGCTCGGCTCGTTTTGGGCCAACTCCTTTCAAAAATTCTATGGATGTATCCAGTAAAGACAAGTACTTGTTTTGCTACAAATTTAATGGAGCAATTGTCGCAAAATAAAAAGGGCGGTTAAAAAAATTAACCACCCTTTTTGAAACTTTGATTGTTGGAACCCTACTCTATCACCACTCGATAAGTATTCACATCAGCTGAATTTGAAACTGCAAACGAATAAATTCCTGCTGACAATTGGGACACATTTAAATCTGCTTCAACTTTTCCATCTTCAGAAGCGAACTTAAATTCCTGAACCAATTGACCCGTTACTGTAAATATTGAAAGAGTCACGTTTTCTTCAACATTCTTCATTTTTAAATGAATGTTATTACGAGTAGGATTTGGAAATAATTGCGCTTTTAGTGGAGTCTCTAATTTCTCAAGACCAACGCAATAAGATAGCGTAATAGAATCTTCAGAAACACAAGTTGATGAACTAACAGACACAGTGTATGTGCCTGCAGTGGATGTTGTGAGAGTTCCATTTTTGCTTCCATCACTCCATTTGTAACTGTATTTTGATCCGGCACCGGTATTCAAGGTTACACTAGAATTAGAACATAAATCACCGTCTGCAGTAAGTTTCATACGAATCTTATCAGAAATATAAATTGCAGTGTCATGAGTAAAAGCACATATCGAATCAGGGTGATTTGACCCTGCTCGATAAACCATTGCCATAGTATAGCTTATTGGATATCTACCTATAGGTAACTGACAGAATGGATACTCAAATTTGTAAGGGAAAATCATCCAAGGATTTCCGTCCCATTTCGTGACTTTATCTGACTCTATCAAATTTGACCAACCTGTTTGGCCCCTATCAGCTGTTACAACATCAACATAAGTCGCTGGGTTATTGTTATCAATGACTCTATTAGGGAATTTAGCAACTCGGACCTTAATTAAGGTCTTTCTATCTGCTGCTAGTATTTTTGATTTATCACAATCTCCGGGAAATGGAAAACAAAAGTTTTCAGGAAGAATTCTCACCTCTGGAGGCAGATTAACTGTCACTTTATATCGGCCTGTATCTCCACAAAATCCAGCTTTACCAACTTCTATGTAAGCAATGCCTCCTGAACCATTATTTATTAATCTTGGATTAAAGACCCCGCGATTAGTGTCTGTCATAGCCTTATTTGGCACACCTGATGAAAACTGTAAAGATCTCCATGTTCCACCTTTTCCTTTAACAGCCAATGTATCTGCTTTACTAGTAGCGCAAAACTCCGTTGTAAAAATTGGCACTCCATGGTACATTGCACCCAAATAGGTAGTATCAAATGGTGTGATTACCGGAATCAATAACGTTGTATCGTTCCAACAACCACGGAAAACACTGTATTTAATTCTTGCGGTGTCTGGTTTTCCAAAAGTTGGATTGAACTTCGTTCCATCAATAAAGTAGTCTCTAGTAAAAGGCGGAATTCCTCCAATTATTGAATCTACTCCGTTTCCACTAAAATAACCTCCCGGTATTTTAGGCACTAATGCATGTCTTGGGTCGTTTCCATAAAGCCCGCAAATTGTATCTGGCCTTAATACTGTAGCATCGGGATATCCAACAACATTTATAAACGTGATTCCGGAATTAGCACAGGCATTGCCACTTACTGCGTAAGTTACTGGGAAAGTTCCAATACCTGATTTAGATGTGCTCCAGTAGCCCAAAGAATCGTTTATTACTCCTGCCCCTGTCCATTTTCCTCCAGGCTTAGAAACCGCATGTGGTGTTGGTGATGTCAGCCTAACAATTCTTGCGTCTATACATTGCATTGGAAGACTATCTGGTTTAACATTGTATCTAGAGACAACAGTAATTTTTTGGAACAATGTATCAAAGCAAACTCCACTTGTATCTGAAACTAAGACCTTATATCTACCTGCAGTTGTCAAGTTTACACTTGCACGTGTACTGTCTGTATTCGTTGCTGAAATAAATCCGCCATTCGAAGTAATTAGATCAGGCAACCATTGGAACTTGTAATTTGATTTTTGTATTCCAGAACAAACTTCAAACTTAGTATGCGGCAATAGAAACATTGCTGCGCCTGTTGGGGTTGTTGCATTACATGCTGCATTTGCCGTAGCCGAATAATAGCGTATTGAGCTTTCATAGTTCGTAGCATCAAAACTCATGATATGATCCCAGTTGTAAAGGTTTGGACCATTATCCCAGCACACTTCTACTATCAAGTTAGAGGCCCCATCCCACACGTAGTCTCTATCAAATGAATGTGTGTTCCAACCAACTGCAGGAATATGCGATTTTGCATCACTTACTACTTTCAAGTCGGGAACAAAGAATGTAGACAATTTTGCCAATGAGCTACAACCCATCTTTATTGTAAAACCGCTGAAAGGATTAGCGCCTTGGGCTCCTAATTGGACGATATTGAATCCTATCGACGTAATTGGCCCTGCCCTTATACCTCTTGCTTTTAAATCAGCAGCTGTATATAAAAACTGGGTCTTCACTGAACGATTTCTACTTGCGTATATCGCTGGAGCAGTATTTTGACCATTTACATTTCGGATAGCTCCTGAACCAACTGTTTTGGACTCATTTTTACCTAAACAAGGATAGATATTCGTGTCACAACTACCATAGTTTATTGAGCCTGTATTTACCCACAGACCAATTGTATCCCACAAACAAATCAAGGTATCTGTTGCCATTGCCCGCATGTTTTGTGGAAACGGATTCGTTACATTTACTTGTATTGAAGCTTGTCGAACACATCCTGAATCACTTGTTACCGTAACGTTATATTTTGTGTTTTTCAACACATTTTTAAACGTTGGGCTCTTCAAAGTATCCTTGTTTAATTTTTGACTTGGTGACCATTTGTAAGTGTACTTTAAGTTTCCATTTGTAGGATTTACATTTAGTAATCCCGATGCGGGGTTACATATTACAGTATCATTTGGCATGCTAATTTGATATGCTTGCGATACATTTATCTTCATTGTATCTTTAGAAAAGCAATTCTGTACAATCCCACCGCATAGGTCTCTAGCACTTGGAGCTTCGATCGCCAAGGATGTCGTTTTAGTCGGCAGAAACTTGACAAACTTGTTCGTATCAACGCCAATATTTGTGTCTGGAAACCAATTTACTCCTGTTATCAAGGGATCGCCATAGACACTTTTCCATTTAAACGAGTTGTTTCCATAACCCTCCAAAAACACCGCATCTCCTTTGCAAACGTTTCGATCTGGTCCTGTAGCAATTGATGCTTTTACATCTATCTCAAATAAGGAGTTTCCATTGCCTGGAATATCACATTTATCATCTGTAAATGAAATAAAGAAATGTTTTACCGGGTCTTTGCCCAATACTGCCCTCCATGTAAATCGAACTACTATTGAATTTCTTTTTCCAATAGAAATGATTTCCATTTTAGCATTAGGCATAACTTTTTTCAAGTTGGTTTCAACATAAATAGAGTCCCCTCTATCTGGATCCGACAGCGTATCGTCCCATGTAATAAGCTCTCCATTACAAACTTCCATTTTGTACTTAGCAAGCAAAGTTGCCTGTCCTGATATATTAGATATTCCACTCTTATCAACTGGAACATTATTAGCACAGGTTGCAACTTGAAACTGAATTTCGCGATAGGTTCTTCCTTTGATAATTCCCGTACACCGCTCATATTCATAAACATAAAACGCCGCAATATAGGACCCAGTGGTTGTAGGGATAAATGTCATTAACCCAGTGATACTATCCATTACAAATCCTGGAATTGGAGAAGCACAAGTAACACCTGTACCTCGAACTATCATTTTAGTTAACACAGGTCTTCCTCCTGCTCCTGTCGTAGCCCATGGACAAGTCATTTCGTACATCAAACTATCACCGTCATTATCATAAGCCCCTGCGGAAAAACTTACTTTCTGGCCAACACAAACTGAAGGAAAAGGTCTGTTTTCGTTGTGAAAAACAGGTCCACTGTTGGCGGGTGCACCTCCTGGACTGCCAGCTGGCGACCAATTGGTATTAATCAGTAATTCTAATCCTGTATTTAAGCCTCCTGTAAAATTTGAAACCCCATTTCGACAACAAGTGCAACTTTTATAAGTAACCCTCCAATTTCCGCATCGCGGTACTGAAACATTACCCTCCCAGATAAATGCTTCGTATCCATTTACACCACCTCGTGCTTCGCAACCAGTTTGGTTGGTGGAACAAACATGAGAAACGTCTTTTGCACCCCTTACATTTGGACGCTCACCCGGCGAAGGAATATAGGCCTTTTGTGTTAGTCTTACCGGACCAAGTCGTGCACCTGTGGAGCCACACTCCAAATAAACTTCTTCTGGTGTTGCACCACAAGAATAAGTTGCTGTGCTTCCATTTCCACAATAGCGATACGCTGAAAGTGTAATCTTGTAAAGGTAATTGCCTGAAGTGCTAGGATCAGGTCCAACATAATCGTAACGCATATTGCCCCCAGCTAAATGAGAGGCCATAACGTTTGATGAAATGGTCAACAATAAAAAAAACAGGAAGAGAGCGGTAAAAGCTGATGTTAAGTGTCTTGATTTCATGGAGTGATTTTTAAGGTTAAAGTATCTAACGTAAAATAAACTGGAGGCTTTCTCAACACACAAGTGCTTTTTCTAACCACATTTCATTCGATAAAAACCTAAGTTGTTTTTGTTCTTACATGTTTAAGACGGAGCAAACACTAAAGAGTTGCCTGAACTCAAACAAGCCTTTCACAAACCCTTACTGTATTATTATGCGATATTGACTGGATTCAGCACCAGCATTCAATTGAAATAAATAAACACCAGCAGGCAACCTCGATACGTCTACATCAGCAGTTATTTCTCCGGATGCCGGCTCAAACTCAAACTGATCGACCAACTGACCCGTTAACGTAAATATCTGAAGACTTATTCGTGAATCAACCCCTTTCATTTCGAGAGTGATATTATCTCGAGTAGGATTAGGATACAATTTAGCTTCAATTCCTGATTCTAATTCTTCCATCCCAACACAACTGGTAACAGTAACTGAATCTTTAGTATCGCAATATTTATAAGTTGCAAATACCTTGTAAACCCCTGTTTTTGTAACTGTCTTTTTGGTAATCGTGGACCCGTCGCTCCAAAGGAATGCGGCACTAGGAATATTCGTTGTTGCCTCTAACTTAACCGAACCATCATTGCACAATGATCCTGTTTTTGCAATATTTAGCTTAAAGTTATTACCCGTAAAAATAGCTGTCGAGTCAATTGAATAACACAAACTGTCCGTTTTCCATGGTCTATAAGAAATCGCAGTTCTATAACTCAAAGGATATAACATCCTAGGTGGCAAGCTGCAATACCTATGTGCGCAACGGTCAGTAAAATTCATCCAGAAGTAACCATTCCAGCGCGTTACTCCGAGCCCTTTAAGCCCAGTCCAACCTGTATTTGCAGCCGTCGCATTTACCACATCAACATATGTTGCTGTATCTGAATTATCAATTATTGTAAAAGGATATTTTGCGACTCTCACCAATAATGTATCTAGCTCTTTATTTGCAGGAACATTTGATCCAATACAGTTTCCGGGTACTTTAAAACAAAAATCTTCCGTTAAAATTTTAACTTCTGGTGCCGCATTCAGATCAACAAAAAACCGCCCTTTTGCTCCACAAAAACCATTGTTTTCTACTTCTATTTCAACCCTTCCGTTAGTGGTTTTTGTAACCAATGATGGATTAAATATTCCGTTTACTGAATCTACAATGGCACTTTTATTTTGCGGATCAACCATTCTCCAAATCGGATTCTTTCCTCTAACTGCTAATGTATCTGAACCTGAAGAAGCACAGAATTTATCCGTAAAAAATGGAATGCCGTTGTTGTAAACCCCTGTGTAGGTAGAGTCCCAATGTGCCAGAACTGGGATTTTTAAAATGGTGTCTTTTGCACAACCACCTACCTTTACAATATGTCGAACTACTGCTGTATCTGATTTTCCACCTGAGGTATTGTATTTAGTACCGTCAATAAAATACGCAAAAGCACCTCCCTTAAGAACTCGGTTCACCCAAGTTCCGGAAAAAGAACCTCCAGAAGTAATTCCCTTTAATTCGTGTTCTGGTACCCCACCTTTTGATCCGCAAATAAAATCTAAGTTCAATAGTCCACCATTTGGGATGGGTAAAATAGTAATCTCAGTCGAGTCTTTGGATGCGCAGCCATTTCCAATTATTTCATAATAGACTTTAAAGGTTCCTACTCCAGACTTTTTTTCATCCCAAGTACCGTTTCTATTGTCAATAATGCCCGCTCCAGACCATTTTCCGCCAGGGGTGGTAACATTATTTGGAGTTGGTGCTGTTAACTGAATCAGTCCAGCTGTTTCGCAAAAAGGTGGCAAGCTGTCGGGTTTCGTGTTGTATTTGTTAAGTAACTGAATCGTATTAGGTATTTCCTGCATGCATGCTCCCGAAGTATCCGATAGGGTTACTACAAAATCTCGCGCAGTATTGCCACCTAGTGCGATTCGAATTGAATCTGAATTCGTATTGGAAATAAAACCACTTGACTTACCAGTTGTTGTGCTCTTCCAGCTGTATTTATAAATTGAGCTCAATACTCCTGAACATACTCCAAACTGGGTGTAAGGCAGCATAAAGCTGTTTCCGCCTAATAAATATTCTGAACAAGCCGAGCTGTCTGAACCTGGCGTATAAGATCTTGAGCTTGCATACCCAGCTGAATAAAAATCCATTCTAGGGTGGTACATTTGTTTCGCAACAGTTACCCAACATATTTCTACTAGGATATTAGAAGTACCATCCCAAGCAAAATCTTGATCGAACACGTGAGTATTCCAACCTACTTGTGGTGTGTAGTTTTTAGGTGAATACACTTCCGACATATTCGGGCTTAGAAAAGCATTTATAGTGCTGTTCCAAACACAAGACATTTTTATCGTAAAATCCTTGTAATTGGCATTTAAAGAAGGGAGTGCAGCTATATTAAAACCCAATGAAGTGATTAGCCCTTTCTTTAATCCATAGCTTTTAAGTAGCGATGCAGTATAAAGAAATTGCATTTTACCACTCTTTTGTGTGGATGAATATACCATTGGATATAATAAAGAAGTGGTGTCACTGGTAAATGATGCCGTTCCAACCGTTTTTTTGTTGGGACTTCCTAGACATGGAACATTAGTTGCTGCGCAACTTCCATAATCAATTTCACCTAAATTTAATTTTAGATCTATCGTATCGCCGTTGCATAAAAAAGTATCCAAATTCGTTATAAAAGACCCTTTTGGAAATGGCGGAGCAGCCAAAACATTAACAGATCCAACCCTTGAACAACCAGAATCTGATGTAACCGTAACATTAAACAGTTGATCTTTTTTTAAGCCATTTAATCTAGGGTTAGCGACTGTATCGCTACTCAGATATTGAGCAGGTGACCATTGGTAGGTATAATTTCCCGATGGTTTAGAGGTTGTAATATTCAAGAAATTCGTATCGGGCAAACAAAGAATAGTATCTAAAACGTTAACTACCGAAAAACTATCGTTGGCAAGAATGGCCAGAGTATCTGCTAAAGGAATTCCCTGAACAATGCGACCACATTCATCTTTTGCTTGAGCAACCCTTACGGCCAATAAAGTGGTTTGAGTAACAATTAGTTTTGCCGTTGCTCCGGTGTCTATTCCTGGGTTAGTATCTAAAAACCAATTAACACCTTGTACCAGCTGATTTCCACTAACTCGGGACCAAGTAAAGTGTGTTGCACCGTGGGCAGCTAATTTAATGGTATCGCCAATACATGCTCTTATGCTGTCGCCTAGCCCTATTTCTTTTCCACCGCTGATATTAACGGCGATTCCTACTTTAAGAGTTGTGGCTGTAGCTGAATTCCCAATGTATTGACAATAATCGTCATTGAAGAATGTTGAAAATATTTTTGTTCGATTTTTCCCTGCCACTGCCGTCCAAGTATATCTAACAATAACTTCATTTTTTTTACCTGTGGATACAATTTTAAACGTAGCTCCTTGAAGTGCATTTGAAATCGTAGATCGAATGTGAATAGAATCCGTGATATTGGAATCGGCAAATGTTTCGTCCCATGAAATGGTCTCACCCACACCAACATGTATTACTCCCTTGCTATCTCGGACAGCGTTTCCCTGAAGATTGCTAAATTTATTAGAAATGTAGGGTACTTTATTGGAGCATGTTTCAACACGAATTTGAATATCACGTAAGGTTTTAGCTTTTAATTTTCCTGAACATTTAACGTATTCTTTAACCCAGTATGCGATTACTCTTTTTCCTGCACTTACAGGTGTAAATGTCAATAGACCTGTATTACTATCCATTACTATTCTAGGAATAGGAGCCGTCGCAGAGTATCCTGTCCTATAGCTTACGCATCTAGTGGAGTCTTGCATGGCGCAGGACAATTCAAAGACTAAGCTGTCTCCATCAAAATCAGTTCCTCCAGCAGCATAAGACATTTCTTGCCCTATACAAGCTGATACATATGGATTATATTCATCATTAAAAGCTGGAGCAGAATTATTTGGGTAGTCCTTCGTGTTTATAAATGCATGCATATACATTCCACCGGAACTTGTATTACTACTGCTTGTATTTCTACAACAAACTGGCGAAAAACCCAATCGCCATGAGTCACAAGACGAAAGTGTAATGATTGCAGAAAATTTAAAACGCATATACCCTTGCGCTACATTGGCTCTGTTTCGACATTTGGTACTTGGCGAACGAGTAGGGTCCAATAACTTATCGCAAACGCTAGAAACCTCTTCCGCTACCACCGGATTTGAACCGCCAGCTGCTATAATTCCAGCGTAAGGTCCACCAAAAGGAACTGGGTTAGGGGTGACAAAAGCTAAATGAGAAACAGTATGAATAGTCCATCCAGCTCTCAGATTGCTGGTACAAATAGCATCTACCGTTTCGATCGTTGTATTATAACCTGCACCATTGCAATCTCGAAGAACAAATGTTTCAACATAATAACGGCCACCACCTAACGATTTATAGGAAATTCCACCGCCAGATATATGCGAAGCTGAAATCTCTGGACTAAAAAATGTAAAAGTTAAAAGCACAATTACTGCTTTTAGCAATGAACTGGTATACGTTGTTAAGCTTTTCATCTGATTAATTTTTAGGTTAACGTTTACCGAATTTTTAGCTTCGGCCTGCTATTATCAATACTATTTCTCCTTTTGGAGGATGTTCTTCATAATGTTTGAGCACTTCAGAACATTTTCCTCTTCTATTCTCTTCGTAAATTTTAGTCAATTCTCGAGAGACACAAACCTCTCTATCTTCTTCAAAAAACTCGATTAACTGACCCAGTGTTTTTAACAATCGATGCGGCGATTCGTACAAAATGATAGTGCGTTCTTCTTGTGCCAATAATTTCAGTTTGGTTTGTCGTCCTTTTTTGTGCGGTAAAAATCCTTCGAACACAAAACGATCGCAAGGCAATCCGCTATTAACTAATGCTGGAACAAAAGCCGTTGCTCCCGGTAATGTTTCTACCTTAATATTGTTTTTGAGGCATTCTCTAACCAACAAAAACCCCGGATCTGAAATCCCTGGAGTTCCTGCATCACTCACCATAGCAAGTGTTTCACCGTTTTGAAGCCTGTCAATAACTCTTAATAAAGCTTTGTGTTCGTTGTGTTGATGAAAAGCAGCAACCGGTTTAGAAATCTCGTAATGCTTGAGCAATTTAGCCGTTTGTCTTGTATCTTCAGCTAAAATTCCATCAACCTCATTCAACAAACGAATAGCTCGGTAAGTGATATCTTCTAAATTTCCTATGGGTGTGGGTACCAGTATTAGCATAAAGTTCTAGTTTGCTGCAAACTTAAATATTGCATTGCAGCTCTAATCTGGTTCTAAACTAGAAACTAAATATTTATCAAAAGGATTGAAGTTTGTAAAGCGGAATTATGGGTTTACAGATAGAGGCAACCCTAAACTGGAAGAATCACTTTGTAAATGATTAGCTATACCTTCTCTTTATGATGGTAATAAACTCTTCTGCAATTTCATTGTCCTCTTTCCAGCCAAATTGCGGAATAAACTTGGCGATAAGTAATCGTTTTGCATCTTCCAAAGAAGACAAATGGTTAAATTCATTAATAGCGCGCACAAATTCTTGTCCATCGCCACCAAATAATTCATTGGTAAAATAAAAGCGTTCGTTTAATCCAAATGCTGTTCTTAAATCATCAATGGCATTGTTGGCCAACATTTCGGCTACTTCTATTCCCGCTGTGTTTTGCGGTATAATCGGTTGCTCTTTAACTACAGCAACTGGTTCAGTCTCAATAACTGTTGGAGCTTCTTCTTCTTCTTCTTCTTCTTCTTCAGCACTTTCTGCAATTGCTATTACTGGCTGTTCTTCTGCTTCCTCAACTTCTGGTTCAGTTATAACCTCAACACTTTCTTGCTCTATATTTTGTAATACTTGAAATGCTGCAACCGCCTTTAGCAGTTCTGCACTTATTCGCAGGTAGGCTTGCAAATCATCGATATCACTTTTCAGCTCAACGCTTGGCAATGCCAATAGTTCCCGTTTCAAGGATTGAATTTGCTGCTTAAGTTCTTCGATTTTGTGTTGCATAGTTTGTTAAACGCTCAGTACAACAAATTTATTTTATTTATGATGATAGTTATAGCTTTATCCAATCAAAAAAGGCAAGCAATTTTTTGAGTTGTTTATACCATTTAGCACTCTAAACTAGTCCCATCTTATCGTTAAAAAGACGGATATCTTCATAATAAATACTCGCCATATCTGTGGATATGTCTGCGTTTTGTACTTTGATCTGTATCATTTTATTCGATAAACTTACAACCCCTTTAGAATGCCAAATGGTATTAGCTTTGCAGCCACACAATGTTTTTAGAAAATAAAATAGAAAAAGAACACCGGGTAGGTTGGATTGAGGTCATATGTGGATCTATGTTTTCTGGTAAAACGGAAGAATTGATTCGTAGAATGAAACGAGCTCAATTTGCCAAACAAAGGGTTGAGATTTTTAAACCACAAATTGATACCCGTTACTCTGAAGTAGATGTTGTGTCACACGACGATAACGCAATTCACTGTACTCCGGTGCCGAGTTCCAACAACATATTATTGCTGGCCGATAACGTAGAAGTGGTTGGAATTGATGAAGCTCAATTCTTTGATGACAACCTTCCTAGTGTTTGTAATCAATTAGCGAATTCTGGAATACGCGTTATTGTTGCGGGTCTAGATATGGATTTTAAAGGCCAACCTTTTGGCCCAATGCCGCACCTAATGGCAATTGCAGAATACGTAACTAAGGTGCATGCAATTTGCATGAAAACTGGAAAATTGGCGAACTATTCTCATAGGCTTACCAATAATGATGGCTTGGTAGAATTGGGTGCAACTGAAAATTATCAACCGCTTTCCAGAGAAGCTTATTTTGAAGCATTAGAAAAGGAAAAGGAAGCTCAAAACAAAAAAATAAATGAAGGGCTTTAGAGATTCTATTCTGGAAATAAACGAAAACGCTCTACGGCACAATCTTAATTATTTCGCTAGTAAAATTTCTAAAGAAGCTGGTTTAATTCTGGTTCTGAAAGCCAATTCATATGGGGCTGGAGCAGTTAATATTGCTCAATTATTTGAGGAAGAATCGCATGTAGAGTACTATGCGGTTGCCAGTATTTCTGAAGGAGTGGAACTTCGAAACAATGAAATAAAAAAACCAATAATGATTTTGAGTCCCGAAGGATCTCAATTTAGGACAGCCATTAACAATCAACTAGAATCCGTGATTATTAGTGTTGATCACCTAAAAAAATACTTGCAGGAAGTAAAACCAAACGAACAAATCGATGTCCATTTGAATTTCGATTCGGGAATGCATCGAGTTGGTTTTAAACCAAATGAAATCAATGAACTGACTGTATTACTGAATGAGCATAAAAATGTAACAGTAGCTTCAGTATTTTCACATTATTCAAGCTCCGGTGACAAACAGTTTGATGAATTTACCAAAACTCAATCCGATACTTTCAAAACAATGTATACTGAACTTTGTTTGAGATTAGATTATTATCCAAAAACACACCAAAATAATTCTGATGGAATAGAGCGGTTTGGACAAGATGGAAACAATTTACACCGACTAGGTATTGGACTTTATGGCCTAAGTGAGGAAAATGCAAAACTGCAAAACATCTTTACTTGGAAAACCAAGGTTAGTCATATTCAGTGGGTGGAAAAAGGCGAAAGTGTAAGCTACAATAGAAGTTGGATTGCTCCAAAACGAAGTAAAATAGTTTCCTGTTTTGTGGGCTATGCCGATAGTCTAAACCGCA
>Ga0307998_1000661_pt1 | contig 19357 bp, 14 predicted proteins | sample Davwhametageno37_FD_203147 | JGI IMG/M metagenome (GOLD analysis project Ga0307998, IMG submission 203147) | Marine microbial communities from Davis Island wharf, Antarctic Ocean - #37 | ecosystem: Environmental > Aquatic > Marine > Unclassified | place: Antarctic Ocean: Davis Island wharf... | reverse complement strand
AACTGTTTCCTTTATCTGTTCATCAGATAAAACGGGATTTAGAATGAAAACAGTTTCGTAATGATTCATATTTATATAATTTTAAGTGTGCAAAAATAAGCAAATAGCTACGTATACCAAACATTTAAGCTTCTTTTTTAACCTCCAACTGCTATATCAATTAAATTATTTTAACTTTGAGTTAGACTACACTCCATGAAATTGAATTACCTACTTCTTGATCCCAATGACGTTGCACGTATTCAAGTTAGGCAACGTTTGAAAGAAATCTCTTTCTTAAGCCTCACCAAAGAGTTTTCGAACTACAGAGATTTAAAGAACTTTCTACAATACGAAAATACCAATTTATTGCTAATTGACCCCTCTGAAAATGAAGATAAAATCTTTAAATTCATCGAGAAATATGGTATTCAAAAACAGGTTGTTTTTACTTCAAAAAAATCAACACATGCAGTCAAGGGATTCGAGTTGGGAATTCTAGATTTCCTTCCAAAACCGTTTACACTAGGTAGGTTTAAAATGACTTTGGAACGTTTAGAAAATAAAAGTATCGGTACAAAGCCTGTTAATCCTGAGCTTAAAGAGAGTATTGAAGTTAAATGCAACTTGAAAACTGAAAAAATAACCCTCTCAGCTATCCAATGGATTGAAGCTATGGGTGACTATGTGAAGATTGTTACTTCCAAAAAAAAATACATTGTCTTATCTTCAATGAAAGGCATACAAGAACAAATTCCAGAAAAACACTTTTTTAGATGTCATAAGTCTTATATAGTCAACATGGAAGAAGTTTTAAATTTTTCCCAAACTACCGTTTTTCTTAAAAACAAACCAATTCCTTTGAGTAGGGCCAAAAAAGAAGGTTTTAAAACTGCTTGGTCTAGTCGCTATTGAGGATCAACATCTACTGCAACACGAATGCTTCGATAAGCTCCAATCGCTTCAAAGCTTTTCAAAGAAGAGACAACAATTGCTTTTACTTTATTGCGACTAGAATTATCAATAAACTTTACCAGTAACTGCTTGTTATACAGATTACGAATACGAGCAATTGGAGGATCAACAGGTCCTAAAACCGAACCTTGGAGGCTTAGATTTAAGGCATTGACTAACCATTGCGAGGCTTGATCAACCTGATGGTAATCTTTTGCTTTAAGTGTAATTCGAATGAGCCTATAAAATGGCGGATACTGATACTCTCTTCGCTCTTTCAATTGGGTTGCAAAGAGTGTTTCGTAATCGTTTTTAATCACCTGAAGCAATACTGGGTGCTCGGGCGTAAAAGTCTGTATCAAGACATTCCCTTGCTCTTTAAATCGACCTGATCTTCCAGCTACCTGAGAGAGCATTTGAAAACTGCGCTCATGTGCTCTAAATTCTGGGAAATTAATTAATGAATCTGCGTTCAGAACCCCAACCAAAGCAACATTCTTAAAGTCGAGACCTTTGGTTAACATTTGTGTTCCAACAAGAATCTGAACATCCCCTAGGGTAAATGATTCGATGATGTTGTCAAAAGAACGCTTCCCACGGGTACTATCCCAATCCATTCGTGCCACTTGATTTTTAGGAAAGAGTTCATTTACCTGCTCTTCTATCTGCTGGGTTCCCATGCCTTTTACATTCAACGTATTACTTCCACAGGCGCTACAAGCTGCCGGTTTTGCAATATGATACCCACAGTAATGGCAGCGCAGTTGTTGGTTGTATTGATGATAGGTTAGTGTCACATCACAATTGGTGCATTGCGGAATATGACCACAGGTAAAACATTCCATAACTGGAGCATACCCCCTCCTATTTTGAAATAAAATTACTTGCTTTTCTTCTGCTAAAACATTTTTAATGGCATCAATTAATTCCTGAGAAAAGAAACCTTTAATCTGTTTTTTACGGTGCGCTTCTTTCAAATCAATACATCTGATGTTGGGCATAGAAATCCCTCCAAATCGAGTTGTAAGTTCTGCGTATCCATATTTTTTTCGTTCCACATTAAAACGAGTTTCTATGGCTGGAGTGGCAGAACCCAACAAAACTTTAGCGCCTTGAAGTTTCCCCAAAACAATAGCGGTGTCTCGAGCGTGGTATCTTGGAGCTGGATCGAATTGTTTGAATGAGCTTTCATGCTCTTCGTCCACAATAATAAGTCCTAAATCCTTAAACGGAAGGAAAACAGACGATCGAGCACCTAAGATGATCTGAGCTTTTTCCTGTTTATTGATGATGTTGTTCCATACCTCTACCCTCTCGTGTATGGAAAATTTAGAATGATAGACGACTACTTTTGATCCAAACCGATCTTGCAATCGATGAATCATTTGAGAGGTTAACGAGATTTCGGGCAACAAATACAGCACCTGTTTTTCTTGTTGCAATACTTGTCCCATTAAATCAAAATAAACCTCTGTTTTACCAGAAGAGGTTACTCCTTCTAAAAGCACTACGTCATGATTTTTAAATTGTTCCTCTAATGCCTCAAAGGCTTCTTGTTGTGCCGGCGATAATTCAATTTCACTTTTGTGCATTGAAGCTAAATAAGGAATTCGATCTTCTTCAAAAAAAGACTCTACCAAAAAGCCCTTATCTAGGAGTGTTTTGAGCGCTGAACTAGTAGATCCCGTTTGCTTCAACAGAGGCGTTACCTTAGTCCATTGATCCAGTTCCGATTGCGCACTATAAATTCCTAACACAAGAGCACTTTGGCGTGGTGCTTTACTTAGTGCGTCAAACAAACCTGCCAAGGCTTCTTCTGCTCGATAGTCTTCAGCAATTTGAACGTAACGAACCCGTTTGGGCTTAAATTTTTCTTTTAATTCCTGATACGATTCAATTACTTCTTTTTCAAGCAAGGATTGTATCAAAGGGAAAATATGCTGTCGATCTACAATTTTACGAATCTCATCTACAGTTAGTGTTTTCTCGTCTAAGGCTTCATAAACCAAAAACTCTTCGTCTGAAAGCGTATCTTCTAGAACTGCTAACTCTCCATTTTTACGAATCAAGGTTTCACTGGTCAAAAGTAAAGCAGAAGGAAGTGCCGCTTTTAAAACAGAACCCATAGAACACAAATAATACTGGGCCATCCATTCCCATAACCGTATTTGTTGTTCGGTAACTACTGGGTACTCTTCTAAAATTACAGCAATAGTTTTGGGTTCGTATGTTTGAGGTGCGACCTCGTGCTTACGGTATACGATCCCCGTATACATTTTGCTTTTCCCAAAAGGAACTCCAACTCGAAAACCCGGTCTCAAAAATTGATATTCTTCTTCATTGACCCAATAAGTAAAAGGTTTAGGTAAGGGCAAAGGCAGCAATACATCAATAAAAAAGTGCATAGCCGCGTTTTAAATTTCTGTGGTATTTACTTTGGGTTGCTTGTTCAATTTATTCAAAGTTGCATTGAGTTCAAAACCCAAAAGTAATAGAATGGAATTAATCCAAGTGTAAAGCATAAATAAAAGTAAAGCACCGATAGAACCATACAGCTGGTTGTAAGTCGAAAAACGATCGACATAGATTCCAAAAAAATAGGTGCTTGTAACGAGCAATAAGGTTGTCATAAAAGCTCCTGGAGAAAAAAAGCGGTTTACCTTTCCCTCGACTGTGCCAAAAAAATATAAGGTAGATATTGAAAAATAAGCAAGTACAACAAAAAAGAAAATTTGAGCTACACGAACCCAATTAACTGTATTTGGAATGAAATCTTGGATATTACGCAAGAAATACAATTCAAAAAAGATAAATACCGCAACAGCGATCAGTAACAAGACAGCCAATAATATACTTACTGCGATCGAAATCAAGTATTGCTTAAAAAAGTTGCGTGTCAAGTCTACGTGATACGATTCCTCAAAACTAGCAAAGATTGCATTCACTCCGTTTGCTGTTAAAAAAATCGATAAAATAAAAACAGAAGACAACAATCCTCCCCTTGGCTTACTCTGTATGTCTTCGAAAATTGACGAAAAGAAAAGATGTGTTTCTTGGGGAAGTAAGGCCTCAATAAATTCCAACAAAACAGCATCGAAATTAGTAATGGGTATGAACGGAATTAAATTCAACACAAATAGTAAAAATGGGAAAAGTGCCATAAAAAAACTAAACGAAATACTCCCAGCGCGTGCCGTAAATGCACCACGAATAATACCCAAAAGGTACATTTCGATTAAATCGTAAACGGAAAAACTTATCACACCTGGAAGTTTGATTAACTCCAAAGCTTTAATAATCTCTCCAATAAGCGGAATTTTTTTTAGTTTTTCTTTCATAGCTGAACTGTAGTTCAAAAATACTAATCCCCAATCAACTTCTAATAGCTTCGAAGATTTTTTTAAAAAAGATATGCTTTTACAGACATAAAAATCAAAAATTAACAGGAGTTTTGTAATTTCACAACGTGGAAATACAATTGATTTGCATTGGAAAAACCGATGATTCTGAATTACAAAAGTTAATTTCAATTTACGAAAGTCGTTTGGAACACTACCTAAAGTTTACACTTGAAGTAATCCCAGACCTCAAAGATGCCAAAAATCTTTCTCAAGAACAACACAAAGCAAAAGAGGCAGTTCTAATTGAAAAGCAATTGCGCACTTCTGACATAGTTATCTTGTTAGATGAATATGGGAAAGAGTTTTCTTCGGTTGGGTTTTCAGAATTTTTAAATAAGAAAATGAGTTCAGGTTGCAAGCGTCTTGTCTTTGTAATTGGAGGTCCTTACGGCTTTGCAGCTTCACTACATCACCAATACAAAACAAAAATCTCACTTTCACAAATGACTTTTTCTCACCAAATGATACGTCTTTTTTTTGTTGAACAACTGTATCGAGCCAATACCATTCTAAAAAACGAACCCTACCATCACCGCTAAAACGATTTTATGAAACTTGTATTTGCAACCCACAACCTCAACAAAATCAGAGAAATTCAAGAGCTCGTTCCCTCTGGAATTGAGATCTTAAGCCTAACAGACATCAATTGTACAGAAGACATAGAAGAAACTGGGATAACCCTAGAAGAAAATGCCAAGATCAAGGTAGACTACATCAAAGATAAATATGGGTATGATTGCTTTGCAGACGATTCTGGATTGGAAATCGATGCCCTTGATGGTGCACCTGGTGTCTATTCGGCACGTTACGCTGGAACTGAAAAAAGCAATAAAAAAAACATTGAAAAAGTTTGGACCAAACTTGCCAAAAAAAAAGATACAGCGGCGCAATTCAGAACCATCATTGCAGCTCATATCGATGGTAAAACGTTTCAATGCGAAGGCAAAGTACATGGCACTATAATTTATGAAAAACGAGGTGAAGGCGGATTTGGTTATGACCCAATTTTCATCCCAGAAGGGTACTCCGAAACTTTTGCAGAGTTGGAGAAAGAGGTCAAAAACAAGATTAGTCATCGAGCAAAAGCCTTTCATATTTTTCTAAGTACCTTATAGTTAGTTATTTATGTCTATTATTAAAATTGATTTAAAAAGTGCTGAGTGGATAATTAACAGTACCTTTGCGGCAATGAAAACATTCCAAGAACTTGGTCTTAATGATGCGTTATTAGAGGCTACAAAAGATATGGGGTTTGAAACCCCATCAGAAGTACAAGAAAAAGCAATTCCAATCCTTCTAGAGAAAGACACTGACATCGTTTCTTTGGCTCAAACTGGAACTGGGAAAACAGCAGCATTTGGATTTCCAATGCTTCAAAAAATTGATCCAAAAAGTAGAACTACTCAAGGATTGATTCTATCTCCTACAAGAGAGCTCTGTTTACAAATTACACAAGAAATAAAAAATTACGCTAAGCACATAAAAGGTTTGAATGTTGTTGCCATCTATGGTGGTGCAAGCATTACCGATCAGGCTAGATCAGTTAAAAAAGGAGCGCAAATTTTAGTTGCTACTCCTGGACGTATGCAAGACATGATCCGCAGAAGATTGGTTGATGTATCTAAAATTGAATACTGTGTTTTAGATGAAGCTGATGAAATGCTTAACATGGGATTCTTTGAAGATATCACCGATATTCTTTCGCATACACCCGATGAAAAAAACACCTGGTTATTTTCTGCAACGATGCCTAAAGAGGTTTCAGTAATTGCAAAAAAATTCATGCACAACCCAGTAGAAATTACGGTTGGTACAAAGAATGCAGGTACTAAAAATGTGAGCCATGAATACTATAAGGTGAGTGGTCGAGATCGTTATCCAGCTTTGAGACGGTTAGCCGATGCACATCCTCAAATCTTTTCTGTTGTATTTTGTAGAACAAAAAGAGATACACAGAGTGTAGCTGAAAAACTTATCGAAGATGGTTATAGCGCAGGAGCACTCCACGGTGACCTAAGTCAAAACCAACGGGATATGGTAATGAAATCGTTCCGTAACAAGCAAATTCAAATGCTCGTTGCTACCGATGTCGCCGCTCGAGGAATTGATGTTGATAATATTACTCACGTAATTAATTACCAACTTCCAGATGAAATAGAAACGTATACCCACCGTAGTGGAAGAACGGGTCGTGCTGGTAACCAAGGTGTGTCGATGATCATCGTTACACAAAGTGAATCACGTAAAATTCGTGCGATTGAAAAAATAATCCAAGCGAATATTGAAATGAAGAAAATTCCTACGGGAATAGAAATTTGCGAAACGCAATTATACTCTTTAGCTCAAAAAATTAAAAACACGGAAGTAAACGAAGAAATTTTTAACTACCTACCTAAGGTTGAAGCAGAATTAGAAGATCTCAGCAAAGAAGAACTTATTCAACGTTTGGTTTCTGTAGAGTTCGCTCGTTTTCACAACTACTACAAGAAGTCTAAAGACCTGAATGGTAAATTTGAAGACAATCAAGCTGATAAAACAAAGCACAACAGAAAAGACACAACACGTTTCTTTATCAATGTAGGGGAACGCGATGAATACAACTGGATGGCGCTTAAAGATTTCTTAAAGGCAACTTTAGAGATTGACACCGATGATATTTTTCATGTAGACGTAATGGAGAGTTTTTCATTCTTTAATACACCCAACAGCCTACAAGAAAAAGTTATTGAAAAATTCACGGACTTTAAAATTGATGGACGTTTCATAAATGTAGAGATTTCTGAAAAAGGACCCAAAGGTAGAGGCGGTGGAGGCAGCGTTAAACGCAGAAGTTTCAATAAGGACGGCGGTTCTGTCGGCGGCGGATATAAAAAGAGATTCAACTCAGATGGTTCTGGAGGTTCTGGAGGCGGCGGCGGATATGACCGAGGCAAAAGAAGAAGTTTTGACAACAATCCCAATAAAAAAGAAGGAGAAGTGAAAAGTTCGCCACGTAGATCAAATACTAACTCCAAGCCAACATACGGTTCAAAAGACAGTAAACCGGGTGGATTTGGTCGTAGATCAAGATCCTAATACGTAGCTGTTAATTTATTAACAAAAAATAATATTTACTGGACTCATGCCTTTTTCTTTATACTTTTGTATTATGGGTTCAAAAACATACAGATATATTCTTGCCTTCAGCTTAATTTTTACAAGTATAGCCGAAGCTCAAGATTCAAAAAGACAAATCCTTAAGGGAATTGTAGAAAACGAAACTACCGAGACCATAATGAAAAGTGTTCATGTCTTAAACTTGAATACCATTGTTGGATCTATTACGGACAACAAAGGAATTTTCGAAATTGAAGTACAGGTCAACGACACCCTTTACTTTTCTTATCTTGGATACAAACCTTTTAAAGTAGCTGTTACACAAGATATGATCAAGTTTGAAAATCCTAAATTCAAACTAACTGTACTTGCTTTTGCCTTAGAAGAAGTAGTTTTAAGTCCCTATAAACTTACAGGTTATTTGGATGTTGACGTTAAAAACGTACCTCTGAACCCAGCTGGGAGATACAATATTCAAGGTTTACCGAGTAGCGGATACGAAGCAGGTAACCGAAATCGATCTTCGATATCCAAAGCCGTTGGAGCACTTTTTAATCCTGCCGATTTTTTATATAATTTGTTTGGAAAAAATCCAGCTAAAATGTGTAAGCTTAAAAAAATGAGAGCTGATGACGAAATCAAAAACTTACTCGCTTCTAAGTTCGATCGCGAAGTTCTGATTCAACTCTTAGGAATCGATCGAGTCAACCTTGAAGAAATTTTAAGAAATTGTAATTACTCCAAAGCTTTTATTAGAGAAGCAAATGATTTACAAATACTTGAAGCTATAAGTGGCTGCTACGAAGAGTTTAAAATCTTGCAACTATAAAATTGACACCTACTGCCCTCAAAGAAGCCCTGCTGCCATACTGCGCTTCCATAGAGGATCGAGACAAAGAGGTGCAGTTGATTAAAAAACCTTATTTAGCGGATGAGGTTGTTCGATTTGCGTTTTCAAAAGAACAAAAACGAGAGCACATTTTGCATCCAGGGTCTTAGAACGGTTAATTACGACTGCAAAGCACCTAAGTCTTTCTACTTACTTCACTGAATTTCTTAAAACATTTCAATATCAGACCCATGAAAGTAAACGAAGGCCTTTTGTCAAACTCTTATATCACCTCAGTCGAGTTAATAACATAAAGAGCTACTAAGTACAAAAGAAATTGACATCATCATCGCATGTTGTTTCGACAACCTACTCAATGCAAAAAAAGTAGCTCCTAAAGCGCATGCCTTAAAAATAATCGTATACTTCAAAAATCATAACGATTGGATTGAAGATGAATTGAAATCCTACATCGAAAAAGAACTTCCAACAAGCACAGCAGCATTTAAATATTCTCTAAGACAAATCCTTCCGTTTTGATTTCTGTTTTGGCATAAGAACCGTATCTTCACGCTCTAATTTTAAATTATGAAACTCAACACGCTCAATGCAATTTCACCAATAGATGGTCGCTATAGAGGAAAGACAAAAAACCTTTCTCCTTTCTTTTCTGAAGAAGCACTAATTCGCTACCGTGTAGGTGTTGAAATAGAGTATTTTATTGCACTATGTGAGCTTCCACTCCCACAGCTTAAGTCTTTTAACCCTTCTCTTTTTGAAGAGTTGCGTTCGATTTATCAGCATTTCACAGCCGATGATGCTGTCGAAATTAAAGACATTGAAAAAACAACAAACCATGATGTAAAGGCAGTCGAATACTTTATAAAAAAAGAATTTGACAAGCTCGAACTTCAAGAATATAAAGAATTTATTCACTTCGGACTTACGTCTCAAGACATCAACAATACTGCAATTCCCTTGTCAATAAAAGAAGCACTAGAAAAAGCCTATTTGCCACAACTTGACAATGTATTGGAGGTACTTAAAACCATTGCTGAAGAATACAAAGATGTAACCCTTCTGGCTCGTACCCATGGGCAACCAGCTTCTCCTACAAGATTGGGAAAAGAGATTGATATATTCATAAATCGGCTAGAACACCAAAGAAAAAGTTTAATTGAAATTCCTAATGCTGCAAAATTCGGAGGAGCAACCGGAAATTTTAATGCGCATCATGTTGCCTACCCAGAAACAGACTGGAAAGCTTTTGGAACTCACTTTGTAGAAAACAGTCTCGGACTTCATCACTCCTTCCCTACCACACAAATAGAACACTACGATTATTTTGCAGCTCTTTGTGATAACCTAAAAAGAGTCAATACCATCATCATAGATTTGGATCGTGATTTTTGGACGTATATTTCCATGGATTACTTCAAACAAAAAATCCTTGCTAGAGAGGTAGGGTCTTCTGCAATGCCACACAAAGTAAATCCTATTGATTTTGAAAATTCAGAAGGAAATTTAGGTATTGCCAATGCTCTCTTTGAATATTTTGCTGGAAAATTACCAATCTCTAGACTACAACGTGACCTCACAGACAGTACTGTTTTAAGAAATATAGGAACTCCATTTGGTCATTCTCTCATCGGCTTTCAGTCGACAATAAAAGGGATCAGTAAGCTTTTATTAAATAAAGCAAAAATAGACGAAGACTTGAGTTCAAACTGGGCGGTAGTTGCAGAAGCTATTCAAACAATCTTAAGACGTGAGGGATATCCTAACCCCTACGAAGCTCTTAAAGGCCTTACACGAACCAATCAAGAAATTAATCATGAGTCGTTGCACAATTTCATTGATGAGCTTAAAATTGACACCAAAATCAAAGTAGAATTAAAGAAAATAACACCCTTTAATTACACCGGTGTCTAATTGATTTCTTTAAGGAATTTACCCCCTGGAATATCAATCACTTCTGTTAGTGTAGCTACTTGATTTAAATCGATATCACCTTTTATGGAAAGGAGAATGAAATTTATATTTGAAATATCTAAACCTTCTTGATCAGCGAATTTTTGAGCACCTTTGACGTACATCACCAAACGATCTACTTTAGAATCATCGGAGCCATATACTACACAAAACTGAACATTAACATCTTTTTCCGATAGGTTCATTACCGTTTCTAATTCAGTTTGATCAATCTGATTTGCGATCCAAGACTCCATATCGTCCGATATTACTCCACTTTTCGTGCTCAATACTTTAAAACTATCCATACTTTTTACCATATCTATGAATCCATTCATTCGGGGATCATCAGTATTGAGGCTTAATTTTCCAAGCATTTCAAACATCTTTGGACTTACACTTAGATAAGAAACTGCTGGATCTTTCTGGTACTGTTCAAAAATATTTTGAGCTGTGAGTAAGTTTAAACTCATCAATAAAACTAAAATAAGGGTGTATTTTTTCATTTGGAATATTTTTTGTAAAATACAAGTATAAGGATATATTTTAAAATGCGACATTATTTAATAGAGTTCCTTAAATTTGAGAATCTAAATTAACCAGTCAAAAATTATGAACAAGATTTATTACTATTGTCTTCTTGGAACTGCTTGTCTATTAATCGGATGTGATATGCAAGATCGCGATGATGAAATTATAAATGTGCAAAACAATACTCCCTCAGAAACCTCAACTATAACCACCGATGCTGTTGCCGATCTAGAAATCAACGACTTCATTTGGAAAGGGTTGAATCAGTATTACTATTGGCAAGAGGCGATTGACTCTTTAGCCGATTCAAAAACAAGTAATGCAGCAGAGTATGTAAAATTTCTAGGAAATACAGTAGATCCCTCTGATTTTTTCACCAGTTTAAATCATCCTGATGATCGTTTCAGTTGGATCGATGAAGACTATGTAAACCTCGAAAATCAATTGGCGGGTATTTCTGCTTCCAATGGAATGAAATTTTTGGTAAGCAGACAATGTGATGACTGTAATGGATTAGTCGCTTTTGTAACCTATGTACTCCCTGAATCTGATGCTGCAGCAAAAGGGATAGAACGAGGGGATTTTATTACAACTATCAACGGAACTGGCTTGAATGTCAATAATTATCGCGATTTATTATATGGAGATGCACTAAGCTATACGATAGAATTAGCCGATTATGACCCTACAGATAAATCTTTTGATTTAACAGGCGAGACTATTACTTTAGATAAGGTTGAAGATTTCCAAGAAAATCCGATTCATAAAAACCTTGTTCTTGATGTAGGAAGTCAAAAAGTAGGGTACCTTATGTACAATCGATTTCTTAACGAATTTGATGATCAACTGATTCAAACCTTCTCTGATTTTGCGACGAAAGGAATAACGGAACTAGTATTGGATTTACGCTACAATCCTGGCGGATCTGTTCGTACCTGTGTCTATTTAGCAAATATGATTACTGGACAGTTTACAGGCGAAATTTTCGCACAACAAATCTGGAATTCAAAATTATTAGCATACTTCGAAGCTTTAAACTCCAATTCCAATGATTCTGACGACAAAGAGCTAAACAATTACTTCACAAACACTACCTCAGAGGGCTTAACCTTACCGGCCTTAAACTTAAACACAGTGTATGTTATCGCTACAAACAGAAGTGCCTCAGCAAGTGAGCTTTTGATCAACGGCTTAGCACCACATATCAATGTAGTGTTAATTGGAAATACAACTTACGGGAAGAATGTAGGTTCAATTACTGTTTATGATTATATCGACAATGAAGGAACAAAAAATCCAAACCATACCTATGCCATGCAACCTATTGTTCTTAAAATAGCTAACAGTGAGGGATTTGCTGACTATGCAAACGGCTTAAATCCGGATATTGAACTCCGTGAACGAGCATCGGATTTAGGCGTGCTTGGAACTCCTACTGAACCTTTACTTTCTGTAGCTCTAAGCCAAATTACTGGCTCAGGGAAGTATATAATTCCTCAAAGTGAAGCATTAGTTCCTTTAACAGATCCTAAATTTGAGGAAACCAATGGAATGTTCATCGATTTACCACAAATCACCCTAAAAGATTTTCTTAAAAACTAACATTTATACCTAATCTAAAATTACGTCCCTGTGTACTGTAGTTTTCAGTTTCAACATACGCTGCATCAAAAATGTTAGCTAGAATAAAAAAAGTGGATAGCTTTTGATTCTTAAATAGATGACTCACTTTAGCATCCAATAAAGTGTATGCATCTAGTGGTGCACTACTAAGCCCAACTCTACTTCCAATATGCTGAATACTTGTATTCAAATGCGTAGCAGAACTCAGATCATAATCCAACACCGCTCCAAAAGCATGCTTGGGTAGGTTGATAAGATCACCGAATTCTGTTTCGTTATAAGTGTAGTTCATACGGACATCTACAGCATCAAAAAGCTTGTTTTGATACTCAAACTCAATTCCACTATAGATAACTCGCTCTTCAGAATTACCAAAGCGGTAGGTAGTGAAATCATAAATTAAGGTAGGGTCTTCTGTGCGTTTAAAAAATACAAGTGATGCCCTCTGGATTCCACTATTCCATTCAACACCCAGCTCAAGGGTTGTGTTTTCTTCTGGTTTTAAATCTAAATTCCCTGAATAAAAATCATATAACTGATAGGAACTCGGGGGAATAAATGCTGAACTTATTGAAGAAACAATTTTCAAACAATCTTCATTTGCAAAACGGAAAGAATAACTTGGGTTTATACTAAAGGTGAAATGACTTCCATAGGTATCGTGGTTATTCATCCTACTTCCTAAATTGAAATTAAATCCTATGTTAGACAGATATACAAAATTAAGATATACGTCATTTTGAACATTCGATGGGGCTCCTTCATAAGAAGTATTTTGGTGGGAAAACCCCAAAATAGAATAAAACCGTTCTTTAATGATGTATTTATTAAAAATATCTAAAGCAAGATTGGAACCTAGATAGGTCTGATTGTAACCTCCTGCAAGAACACGATCTGTATTCTGAAGACCTAAAATAGAGTGGAGACTTCCTTTATCATAAGCGTAGGTAGAACTCAATGAAAGTCGCTCTAAATCAGTAACAAGAGTTGAATTGTTATCTGAGGCTGTTCCAAATGAATTATCAATACTAGTCCCGGAATGATCCTTATTAAAAGTCAAATTCCAATCCAAATGTTTCCCTTTTCGTCCCAATTGGAATCCAAAATTAGTTTGAATAAACGGGTCTATTTCAGTTCCAATATCAACCGCACTTAAGCCGTAAATATTTTGACTTCCCAGAATTAACTTATATTGAAACGAATCTTTAGCTCCCGAAAAGTTGGCAAAGTTAGACAGGTAGCTGATTTTGTTGAAAGCCGTATTCGCTGATTGTTGTGTACCGATGGTAGAACCTAAATTTAAAGAGAATTTTTTATTAGATTTTTTTGTTGTGATGTTTACTACCCCTGTTGAGGCTGAGCTACCGTAAAGCGTACTTGCAGCTCCTTTCATTATTTCTATAGAAACAATATCCGCTAGATTCAAAAGATTTAAATCAAAATCATTACTGATTCTTGATGGATCTGAAACCCGAACACCGTCGATCAAAATCAATACTTGATTATTTCGTCCACCACGAATAGAGAAAGTCATATTCTGACCAGCAACAGATCGGCTACCAATCAGATTAATTCCGCCATAGGTTTGCAGCAATTCAGGAAGGCTTCGTCCCTGATAATTTTTCAATTCTTTCTCCGTAATCTTAATTATCGTTTTCCCAGACTGGGAACGTTTGATTTCGAAACGAGAGTCGACTACTACTACTTCTTCCAAGGCCTTTTCGTCTGTGATAAACTCTTCTTGATTTAAAATAGAAATTTCTTCTTGGGAAAAACCCACAAAGACATATAACAGCATAAAGCTGCTTAAACTTAATTTAAGTTGCATACAATTTACATTAAAGGACGATCAACATATAAATAACCTAAAATCTTTATCCCGAAGATTCTAAATCATTATAAAGTGGCAGGTGTCCTGACTCGCTTTACTTAATGACCTTCCCGTTCAGTGAACAGTGGCGAAGCATTAATAAATCCTCTTACGAAGCAAAAGCTTACAGTTGCGGGAACAGTTTTGGATTCTAACCAAATTCCCTTTTAATCTTGAACAAGTTCAAAAACCAATTTACATGTCAAATATACATTTTTATTGGATATTAAAATAACATAAATCTGTTTATTGAAACTAAAATTAACTGTAATTTTGAATTTTGTGAAGAAGATTCAAATCATTATTTTACTAAGCTTGCTTATAATCGGATGTACATCATCTCGATCAAAAGACACAACCTCAACCTCAGCAAAATATGCCCAAGGTTTTTCGATTGAAAGTAAAGCAACATACGATGTGCTTATTTTAAAAAATACAGTCCCAAATTCCCAAACCGTATTTCGTTATCTTTTAATCGGCGACGGAATAGAATTACCAGAAGGCGATACGTTTGATGGTGTTATCAGAACACCTGTTAGGCGAATTGTAGTATGTTCGACTACCCATATTGCCTTTTTAGAAGAACTTGATGCCATAGATGATTTGGTGGGATTTCCAGAAACGGATTATATTTCATCTGCTGATGCGAGGAGACGAATTGCTGAAGGAAAAATTATTGATGTTGGTAAAAGCCAGCAATTAAATGTGGAACGCATTCTAGAATTGAACCCTGACCTGGTACTAAGTTTTGGTGTAGAATCGATAGACGGTTCGCTAAAACGATTCAATAAAAGGGGAATTCCATCTGCTTTTATCGGGGAGTGGAACGAGCAAAATCCACTGGGGCGTGCTGAGTGGATTAAAGTTTTTGGGGCGTTATTGGCTAAGAAAAAAGAAGCTGATGAACGCTTTAAAAGTATTGAAAAAAAATATATTGAAACTCAAAATTCAATCCCGAACACAAAAACGAAACCAACTGTTATAGCTGGTGCCATTTATCAAGATGCATGGTATCTTCCGGGTGGGAATAGTTATTTAGCTCAACTTTTCAAGGATGCTAACACCAACTACCTTTGGAAAGATGACGTCCAAACGGGGAGTTTGGCTTTGAGTATTGAAACGGTTTTAGAAAAAGGACAACAAGCAGATTATTGGTTTGCACCGGGGCAACACACCTCCTACTCCATCCTCGAAGAAGAACATGTTCTGTATTCCAAATTCAAAGCAACACAAACAAAAAGTATTTTTACCTACTCAAAATCGAAAGGCAGTACGGGTGGCCTTTTGTTTTTTGAATCCGGAGCTACACGTCCAGACCTTGTTTTAAAAGACATTATTCATCATCTTTACCCAGAATTGTATACGGCATACACACCCACTTATTTTTTACCCTTAGATGATTGAGATTCGTACTTATACCAGTTTTTTTACATTCCTAATCGGGATGCTCTTTCTGTGCTTAATTTTTAATTTAAGTTTAGGCTCTGTCGAAATCCCCCTATGGGAAGCCATTAAGATCACTTTGGGCTACCCAACTACAAATATCACATTTGAGTATATATTATTGGACTATCGTATCCCTAAAGCGGTTACAGCGATCCTTGCAGGCGGTAGTTTAGGCGTATGCGGACTTATGATGCAAACTTACTTCCGAAACCCATTGGCTGGACCCTATGTACTTGGAATAAGTTCAGGGGCTAGTCTCGGGGTTGCACTTCTACTTATGGGAAGTTCTTGGCTCGGAGGATGGTTTGTTTTTGGAGAAGTTGGATTACGATGGGCGGTAATGATTGCCGCTAGCCTAGGAAGTGTTCTTGTTTTTAGCCTCATTCTCATCGCTGCTGTTCGACTGAACAACAGCACCTCCCTTCTGATACTGGGACTTATGTTCGGGAGTTTTACAGCAGCAATTGTCAATATATTGATGTTTTATGGAAGTAAAGAAGCCCTACAGAAATATGTCTTTTGGTCTTTTGGAAGTTTGGGTAACATGAACAGCTCTGAATTGAAAATTCTTAGCTTGGTGCTTTTTATTGGCTTAGGGATGGCAGTATTTGCTATTAAAAACCTAAACAGCCTGATCTTAGGTGAAAACTATGCGCAGTCACTCGGTGTTTCACTTAAAAAAAACCGGTATCTCATTGTTATTTCAGGAAGCCTTTTGGCCGGAGCTACTACAGCTTTTGTAGGCCCTATTGGGTTTATTGGCTTAGCTGCCCCACATTTAATTCGCCTTTTAATCCCATCTACGCGAGATCACAAAGTCATTTTACCAGCCGTTTTTCTCGGTGGAGCACTATTGCTCTTGATTTGTGATTCAATCGCTCAAATTCCAGGCAGTGCTTCGGTATTACCAATCAACGGAATAACCTCCTTAATTGGAGCACCTTTAATCGTTCTACTCATCTTACGTCAAAGAAAATAAGTCATGATTAAATTCCATAAACTAACTACTGGATATTTTTATAGAGGAACTTCAAAAGAAATTTCAAGATCGCTTGACCTTTCTATTGAAAAAGGAACTTTGGTTGGCATCCTGGGAAGTAATGGCATTGGAAAAAGCACCTTACTGAAAACCATTGCAGGATTTGAAAAACCATTGGGTGGTAGCGTACAAATTGATGAAAAACCGGTACATGAAATGAGCCCAATGGATCGAGCGCAATGCTTGAGCATTGTTTTAACAGAAAGAAAGCTCTCAGGCGATTTACTGGGAATAGAAGTAATTCGACTGGGAAGACAACCCTACACCAATTGGATCGGAAGCCAATCACAGGAAGATGATCAACTTGTTTTTAAAATCATAGCTCAACTGAATATTGGTCAACTTGCAGAGCAAACTCTAATAACGATGAGCGATGGAGAAATTCAAAAGATTCTTTTAGCCCGAGCACTAGCCCAAGACACTGCAGTAGTGTTACTAGATGAACCCAGTTCTCACCTCGACCTCTACAACAAGGCCTTACTTTTTCAACAAATAAAACAAAGAGTGAAAGAAGATCAAAAAACAATTCTCTTTACTAGCCATGATCTCAATACAGCCATTCAAATTTGTGATAAAATCATGCTGCTTCTAAAGGATCGGTGGGAATATGGAACTCCAGATGAACTCATTAAAAAAGGGGTCTTCCAGAGCGTTTTCCCTAAAGAAACCGTTGGCTTTGACCCTCTTCAAAAACAGTTTAGAATTTGCGTCTAATTCTTTTTATTTAGTCAAGTACATCTTACGTCTTGCATAGAGGTCATAAAATTGATCGTCTTTGAGACTGTCAATAAAGAGGATGCTTTCTCCCGTACTTTTCATCTCCGGTCCCAATTGCTTATTTACATTGTGAAACTTATCGAACGAAAATACAGGTTGCTTAATCGCATAACCTTCTAGCTGTGGATTGAAGTTAAAATCTTTAACCTTCCTATCCCCTAGCATTACTTTAGTGGCATAGTTCACATAAGGCTCTTTATATGCCTTCGCGATAAAAGGAACTGTACGAGATGCTCTTGGGTTTGCTTCAATAATAAAAACCTTATCATTCTTGACCGCAAACTGAATATTGATGAGTCCAACAGTTCTTAATTCTTTAGCGATTTTAACCGTATGATCTTTTATTTGTTCCAAAACATATTCCCCTAAGGTAAATATGGGAAGAACAGCATTCGAGTCACCTGAGTGGATTCCACAAGGTTCAATATGTTCCATTATCCCGATGATCTGGACATCTTCACCGTCGCAAATTGCATCTGCTTCTGCTTCAATAGCACCGTCTAAATAATGATCTAACAGTAATTTATTTCCAGGAATTTTTCGCAATAAATCTACTACATGCATTTCCAACTCTTCTTTATTGATTACAATTTTCATTCCTTGACCTCCAAGAACATAGGATGGTCTAACTAAGATTGGAAAGTCCAACTCATCTGTTAAAGCTAAAGCTTCTTCTGCGTTTTCAGCTACCCCAAAATCTGGATAAGGAATGTTGTTTTCTTTCAACAATGTAGAAAAACTACCACGATCTTCGGCTAAATCAAGGGCTTTAAAACTAGTACCAATAATCTTAATCCCGTAGCGCTCTAATTTTTCAGCAAGCTTTAAAGCTGTTTGTCCACCTAATTGAACAATAACACCTTCTGGCTTTTCGTGTTGAATGATGTCGTAGATGTGTTCCCAGAATACAGGTTCAAAATACAATTTGTCCGCAACATCAAAATCGGTTGAAACTGTTTCAGGATTACAGTTAATCATGATGGTTTCGTAACCGCACTCTGCAGCAGCTAATACACCGTGAACACAACAGTAATCAAATTCTATGCCTTGACCAATTCGGTTAGGACCAGAACCTAAAACAACGATTTTTTTACGATCGGTTACTACACTTTCATTATCACTAAAAGGCTCTTGACCTTTCAGTTGCATTTTATCTTCGAAAGTAGAATAGTAATACGGAGTCTTAGCAGCAAACTCTGCAGCACAGGTGTCTACCAATTTGTAAACTCTTTGGACGCCTAACTTAGAACGACAATTGTAGACTTCGCTCTCCATACAATCGAGCATGTGCGCGATTTGACGGTCAGCAAAACCTTTTTGTTTTGCTTCTAGTAATAAAGGTTTTTCTATGGTATCGATAGAGAAGTTGGAAATCTCTTTCTCTAAAGCATATAACTCTTCGTATTGTCTTAAGAACCATAAATCAATTTTAGTGATTTCATGAATTCTAGTCAACGGAATTCCCATTTGAATCGCATCATAAATAACGAATACACGATCCCAACTCGCATAAGTAAGTTTGGAAATAATTTGATCGTAGTCGGTATATCCTTTTCCATCTGCACCCAAGCCGTTTCGTTTAATTTCAAGCGACTGTGTAGCTTTGTGAAGGGCTTCTTGGAACGACCTTCCAATTCCCATTACCTCACCGACAGATTTCATTTGAATTCCAAGGGTACGGTCAGAGCCTTCAAACTTATCGAAGTTCCAACGCGGTATTTTAACAATGACATAATCAACTGTAGGCTCAAAAAGAGCTGAAGTAGATTTGGTGATTTGATTTTCTAATTCATCTAAAGAGTATCCTATAGCTAATTTCGCTGCAATCTTAGCAATCGGAT
>Ga0307998_1000659_pt1 | contig 19374 bp, 26 predicted proteins | sample Davwhametageno37_FD_203147 | JGI IMG/M metagenome (GOLD analysis project Ga0307998, IMG submission 203147) | Marine microbial communities from Davis Island wharf, Antarctic Ocean - #37 | ecosystem: Environmental > Aquatic > Marine > Unclassified | place: Antarctic Ocean: Davis Island wharf... | reverse complement strand
CTAATGCCGAACTCTTTGAATCACAACATCCTAACTTCAATATTAAGGAAACTCTTTTACAGAAACAATCTGGACGATGTCAAGCATGTAGTAATTTTATAATGACTAATGATTTACAACATACAAAACTCAAATATAAGACACCTTTACAAAATGGAGGTCCGAACACTGTTGAGAATATAGGATTAGTCTGTAGCCAATGTTTTGGGTTTCAATGAATTAATATCTACATAAAAAAGTAAGAAGAGTAAGAAGAACTGATTATCATATGAGTGTTTCTAACATTATAAAAATATCGACTGAATAAGAATTTATCGTGGACAATAATAAGAAGGATATCGAGAAGATAAACACGAGTAATAAAAGTTCTACAAGTAAATATAGATCTATGAGACCGTACTGTCTTTCATATAGAGGATACATCGGCATCATTGTTGTTTATCTTTCATCTTAAAGGATAAATCAAATTTAGAGGAGTCTTGATATTTTAAGATATATTCATTTACTTTCTGTTCTTTGGAGTTCAGTAATATTTCCAATGATGTCATATTTATTTCTCTATTTACGTTGTTCTTAATTAAGAGGATTTGATGAATTGTTGATTTTATTTCAGATTGAGACCATATATCTTTTAACGTATTTATGATTGGATTAAATTTAGTATCTTGGCGATAGTTTTCACTATCGTTCATCTGAATCAATGATATATAATGAGATAGCGTATATCTTATCGGGGAATTAAGATAATACACTTCGTTTATTTTGTTAAGTCCGATTATACATTCATCATATAATTCGTGGTATTCGTTATATGGATACCAATCGATTGCCTTTAAAATTGGATGATATAAATTATGTAGGTCCTCTCTTGTATCACCCTTGAGTTTGCGTATTAACCCTTGATCATACGATGGACCTTGATATTCTATAGAACTATTATGAATTGATAATTTAGTTCCCTTTTCTTTGTATGATAAGAGTGCCAGTCTAAATATCACATAGAGCGGTTCTAACACAGGTTCATTAGTATCAGTATTAGTATCATATCCTAACATGGATCTGAACATTGGATTATATTTACTGTATGACTTTAAATTTGTTCTCAATTAATCAATTATGATTAAATTTTGATTTAAATATAAATTATCTAAATTACAATATATAATGATGATCAAGATTCTCGGAACTATGCTATTCTTTCAGGGTGTGATATCTCAGTTGGTCCAAGGGACACTGCCCGTGGGCGGTAATCAAGATGCGAACGGTTGTATGATCGGAGCGGGTTACAACTGGTGCTATGCGACAAAGTCTTGTATCAGGACGTGGGAGACACCCTGCTCAGACAATTACGATGGATGTGCCGATTGCTTTATGAGACAGCGTACCGGTGAGAATATTGCCTGTCCAGTAGAGTGTGACGCTATCTCAGTTAGACCTATGCCGCTTGACCCTCTGCCGTTCGACCCCCCTATGCCTCCGCCTCCTGTCGACCCTCTGCCTCAGGCATGTCCCGATGTGATGTGCATGATGTATTGTGTAGATGGGTTCCAGGTAGATGATCTAGGATGTAATATGTGCTCGTGCCTCACTCCTATCCCGATGACACCCCCCGAAATCCATGATATTCTTGTACCTACGGTGCCAGGCGAATGTCCCATTCCCTATTCTACTTGTTCGAGCGAGTTTGTCTGTCCCAAGGTGGTAGAGATGACGCATTGTTCACGGGATGGTATTTCAGGATACACTACATATCGTCTATCACTTGTTATTACAAATCCTAATATTCTGAATATCTATGCCATCTATGGTGACTCTCAATATGGAGAACATCCAATGAGTTTCCCTCCAGCATGGCAGGGTCAAAACTATGGTAATACTAACCTGGGTGGTATCAGTGATCCTCTTCTAGCAATTAGCAGCGATGCGGCATACGATTCATGGGTCACAATTGGTATCACAAATGGTGATGCTCATAATTCACTATCCTCTGTCGGTATCGATTTTCAATCTTGGACCGAAACATCTGGTATCTATAATACGAACGGTGCGGTATTCCTTATGGATGCTGGTAAAATCACTGTCAGAGAAACAGAGTATGTCGTTGCTCAGATCACTATTCCTGATAATCAGATCAACGATGTTATCATCAGTGCTCAAGGTAAACTTCACTGCTCAGACAGAGGGAATAAAGAATGCGACCATCCTCTAACCTGGTATGAAAATGATATCACGTTTCACCTCGAGCAACCTAAAATTGCTTCACCTGAGTCACCACCTAATTGCGCCTCATGGTTCGATGGTTGTAATACTTGTCGAGTTAGAGATGGTAATATATATGGATGCTCCATGATGATGTGCTTTCGGCAAGGTAATCCCCATTGCCTCTCATTCGATATTCCATTAGTTAATCCATTCGATAATCCATCTGGTCATTAAAACTTTTACTAAAATTTGATTTAAAATTATAATTATAATGTTATTATTATAAACAATGCTAATCCCTCCTCGCTGTTATACTTGCGGTGAAGTCTTAGCTGATAAATGGATTCCATACATTACCGCCGTCCAGAATGATAAGAATGATATGGAAGGTAATATCGATCCTGTGAATAATATTTTAGAACTGAAATTTATTGATGTAAAAGATAAAAACCCTGAGAAGTCGATCGAAGGTAAAATCTTAGATGAATTGGAATTACATAAATACTGCTGTAGGCGAATGATGTTAGGGAACGTTCATATTATTTCATATTTATCATAAAGGTTTCTGATATATCAAATATCCTATTAAATAGAAAGATACAATAGAAATGAATATATTCACATTATCATTATTTTTTTTGAGATAAAAATATAACAGAGGGGTCGCTGCTAAATAAATCAAAGAATCAGCAAATATTGCTTGTGACTGATAATATTTCGCATATTCTTTAAATTCATCGATGACTCGGTTATTATTTTTAGGATAAGGTCTAATGACGAGGAAATAAAATAATAAATCATGAATGATCTGAACAAATATAACTAATCCTATAAATTTTATGAATTCATTATTTGTATCTACATATTTATTTGATACTAAGTATTCATAGAAAAACATAGCTATATAAAACCCAATCAATATAGATAAAATATCTAAGAAGACGGCGGTCCAACCGAGATTATCATACCAATTATTAATTGCTTTACTACTTTTTGTAAATCTAAATAAAACAAGCATAAATACTTCTATAACAGCAGAAGCAGTTAGAAAGTGAATAAATGTTAAATCATTAATCATTTTAATATATATATATATATTAAATGAATTATTGGTTTCGTATCATTGTCGAAGCTTTTATAGTCGCATTATCAATTGTATCATTAGGATATATCATAAAATACTTTTTAAAAATAACAAATTCATTTATGCTTCTCTTTGTGACTGGATTTCTAATACATGTCATATATGATTTAATGGGGTTCAATAAATATTATTGCAAAATATGTGTCGGTTGTAAATAATTATCCTTTAATTTTTTTTATGTATTCATACTATAAAAAATGAATCAGTTAATGTTGTTAATCTTTTCTCTTGTTGGTTTTGTCTATTTCGGTGGTAAATATGTCCCACCCGTTTTAAGACAGTATAAAGAGTTACTCCTTGGTGTAGCGATTGGTTGTCTCATCTGCTGTGCCACGGGTATGGAGGGTATGGATAACATGGAGATGAAGGGTATGAAGGGTATGAAGGGTATGAAGGATATGAAGGATATGAAGGGTATGAAGGGTGTGAAGGGTATGAAGGGTGTGAAGGGTATGAAGGTATAGGTATGAAGGGTATAGGTATGAAGGATAAGGTGCGGGAGGAAAACTTACCGGGTCAGTAATCGAATAAATATATAAGTTATATATAAATGCCTAAAGGTTTCAGAGTTTTCGGAGGTCGCTCGAACTCAATAGGACAAACAAAGATGGGTCCTTATCCCGCGATACTTATTATTTTATCATATATATTATGGAGAAGTCCCTCCATTAGAAAATCCATACACGATCAAGTGACTAAACAAGGTAAAAATATATTATTCTTCGTATGTGCTATTCTTATACTTATCCTTATTGTTAATGGAATGATGGAAGGTTTTGATATAGGTGATAAAGAAGTAGCTAGTTGTAAAAATTCCGAAGATCCGTGCTGTAATGAACCGTCGAAGGAATTATTGTGTAGCAATATAAATGTCGGTAGTCAAGTTTCGAATGAGTTATGGGATAATGAATGTGGATCGATCAATCCTTGTCCTTGATATTTTGTATACAATTAAATCTATAATTTAAAATATACTCTTTTTATTATAGATGACTACAAGAGAAATAGTAGACCAAGTTAAAGAAGAATTACAAATTGATGATTTAAAATCTCAAATATTACAATTAAGAAACACTCTACAGGGTCGAGGTGCTGAAGGTGGTCGAGGTGGTCAGGTGGGGTCTGAAGGTCAGATTACGCAAGAAAATAATATGGATATTTTAATTGATGATCACATGAGAGATATTACAAATGTTAAAGACCCACAACCGTCTAGTGACAGTGCGGGATTAAGTGTAAATAACCGTCATTTCAAAGATTTATCAAACCATGAATTACATCAGGTTAAGAAAATGCATGAAAAGGATCATCAGAGTAGACCTAAAACTATTTTGGATGAATCCTTGGGTGAAATAATGAATAAATTAGTTAATTTTTTAACCTTTTCATTTGATGGATATACAAAGGCACTTTATAAAGCAGAAATAATGGAAGAGGTTTATGATGATAAATCTAAATATGAAACGATAAAAGTTCACCTTATTGCTACTATGTTATTTATGAGGGAAGATGAAAATATTTTGTATATTGGTATATTATTGATATTTTTATCAATGATAATATATTTGGTTAATATAACGACATCATAATTATATTAATAATTTTAATAATTTTAAATCCCTTACTATAAATATAGTAATATGATTGATTCTAACGATATGACCCGTATTTTAAAAACGATAATCCAACCTAATATAAAATTTTTAGGAATAATAACCGTATTGCTCATTTTATCTGGAAGATATTTAGAGACAAACGTTATCATTATTATTTCGATAGTCTTATTTTTATTAGTAAATTATAAAGATATATCGGGAACATTTAATGAAATCAAGAGTATCGATAAACGAGTTGAGCGAGTTATTGAGGATAATACGCGAGTTAAGAAAGAACTTCATTCGAATGAGGAACTTGATAAATATATGAGAAAACTACGTAAATATAGGAAATATAATCCTCAAACTTATGATGAAGGATATAAATATATAAAGATGTTCCGGTATATTATTCATGATCTAGAGAAAGATAATATGTCTCATCCTAAACAGTATTTTGAGAATGCCCAACTGTATCTCAAGAAATCATTAAACCTGTTTCAGGCGATGACTCTATCAATGCCGGAAGAAAACCTCATAAAGGCTTTAAAATACAATAAATTTGAATCACAAAAATTATCTAATAGGATCGGTATATTATGTAAAGGACTCCATAAACACTGTTATTATATACTTTATAATTTATCATTACGTCATAATAATGATTTCTTTGATAAACCTGATATTTATAAAACGGAAATTAATATGAATACAGATGAAGTAGAGGAATCCAATACCTTTAGCGAAAAATGGGAATTATATTAAGTTTACAATCATATTTTATTTTATCCGTAATTTAAATGAATTGTTTAAAAACACATCCGAATTTATTAATAAAGCATAATCAATCAAGACGTGAATATAATTACAGTTGTTTAGATATAATTAAAGAATATGATTTAAATCCTATAATTTATTATAATTATTTATTAAGTATAGAGGAATTCAAATTAAGAAATATATGGAATCATATGATTAAAAAGTGGAATACGATGGAAAATGATTTACAAGATAAAGTAGATTTTATAAAGAGTGATTATTCTAAAAATGAATATCATTATATTCATATAAACATGAGTGATGAGATGTTAAATAAATTAATAATGGATTTTATAAATGAAAATTATGTAAAATGTTTTTTCTTTTGTAATACGATTATAAATTATATTACAGCATAATAATTATATAATATCATTATATAAAATGCCTCGGAGAAACAGAACCGGTAAGAAACGTAAAGTCAGTGCCACATTTTTAAAAGCCGGAAATCAATGGAGAGATCATATTAAGAAAACAATGAAAAATAATCCGAGTATGAAATTTGGTAAATCTCTCCTTAAATTAGCGTCTAAAACATACAAGAAGGGTCTGGTACAAGAAACAGCGGAACCGGTGGCAACTCGCTCAACCGGTCGCTCAACCGGTCGCAGAACCGGTTCTACTCGTCCCAAGAAGAGAACTAAGAGAATGAAGAGATCGAAGAGTCGCGGTTTTCTTGGATTTTAGATGAATTCATTTAATTTTATATTTTAATTTATTTTATGATAATAAATCATACGTATGTCTCAAATAGATATGAAAGAATTATATGCGACTATTAATCATAAAACGCTTAAGAGAATGGAATTATATGATTCTATTCTAAAAAAATGTCATAGTCGTATTTTATATAACTCTTCATTACAAAGAAACTACTGTTTTTATCAAATACCTGAATTTATAATTGGGGTACCTCTTTATGATATAGTTGAGTTACGTAATTATGTTATGAATAGTCTTAAAACCAATGGATTCGAACTATTATATGTGGAACCTAATTGGCTATTTATCAATTGGAATGTAAAGGGAGTTAAATCTTTAACAAAGAATACAGATATTAATAAACCGATGCAGAGTCAGTATAAATCTACCGACACTTATAAACCATCCGGTAATTTTATTTACGATGATTCATCGTTAATGAATATGGCAGATAAATTTAAGGCTAACTCGAGTAGGTAAGATAACACGAGATTATCACTCACCGAAAGTGCGAGCAAGGGAAGTATCACCTTCTAATGCCCTAGGGTACTATTTCATCTTCGACCCATAATACTCCTTTATTTTCTTAGATTTATTCGTACTTCTTCGAAGAAGTTTCCTCTTTAGAGAAATCTAAAAAGAGATATTTCTCTTATTTTCAGATTTAAGACCAACTGCTGCCTGAGTTATATTTATGTACTCGTTGGGTAAATTAAGGGGTTGGTCGTTATATCCCTACCAGTTATTCTAAATGGGTCCTCATGATGTTTCCATATATTAATTTTATTGAGTGTATCTTAATAAAATGAATCTCTCCCTAATTTATAGATATTATCATAAATCATTAGCATAAAAAACCCGGTGAATACATATAATAACAATTCATTGAATTGCTCGTCATATGAAACAGGATTAATGGATGATTTAGGTATTTGCTTTTGCCGTTTGAATTCCAAGAATTCCATATAATCTGAATCATCTGAATCATCAATATTCGATGATTGTCTTTTGATATTTTTAACCAGGTCTGCTCTTACAATATTATTATTAAAGTCTAGGTCTACTTTTTTAGATGTATCTTGATACTGAATTTCATTATCCGTATAGGGACTTACTCGCATACCTTGTAACCTTCTCATGGGATCCAATTCATTATTCGTTCTATCGTCCAGTAATTCAGTTTCCATTTCATCAGGTGATAAGGGGTTATGATGTGATTCCTCTACGTCTCTTTTTTTTTTCTTAAGACGCTTAACCTTCGGGGGTTTACTTACCATGTCAGGCCATACTTCTGATAATAATGCGCCACTCATTTGTTATAGTAGACAATATTTTATTTTTATTTTAAATCTATAATTAATTAATGGAGAAATTGATTAATAATGCGAAAGATAGTTTATCATGTATTAACGAAAATAAATACATGATAGGGATAACTATGATAATGTTAAATATAGGTGCGAGATTTATTATAGATGAATTAGATGATGATTTGCGTAAAACCATTTCAAATGTATTTGTAAGAAGAGTTGTAATTTTCTGTTCATTCTTCATGGCAACGAAGGATCTATTTACAGCAACAGTCCTAACGATTATATTTGTAATCTTAATCAATGAGGTATTCGCCAAAGAATTAGATGAATTAGATGAATTAGATGAAGTAGATGAAGATCAGAAAGGAGGTTCGTTCAATAAAGATGAACTCGAAAAGGCAATACTGAAATTAAAAACAATACAAATGACAATGTAGGTTTATAGGTTTAATGTGATACCTCTATCCGTACTATTCCGATCCGTCCCCCCACTCATAAGTGATATTGCGTCTAAATCCTGAATTTTATCAGGTTGTAAATTCATCTTATTTATTAGATCATCGATTCCATCTGGTGCCGACATATCTGACCTGGCAGGTGATACTGGTCTGCGATTACCTCCTTGCTGAGGTGGTTTACCACCCATCATCGGTCCCATGAGTCCACCCATTAATCCGGCTAAAGGATTGGAACCTCCTGACCCCCCCCCTCCTCCTCCCATACCAGCGAGACCCATCATTGCCGCCAATGGATTTGGTGGTTCCTGCTGCTGCTGCTGCTGCTGCTGCTGCTGCTGCTGCTGCTGCTGCTGCGGTCCCTTATTCATCTGACCGACAGCGGCTTCAGCGAATTGTTTCATTAATTCTGGATTTTGCTGCAAGACATCATCCATACCGGGTATGGATGATTTAAACATTGTATTGCTTAAGTGGAACATAAATGCTGAACCTGCTAAAGTAAACATTAATCTTAATTCAGGTGCCATATCACCTCCTCCTCCATATTTCTCATTTAATTCTTCGAATATTTCATCATAATCATTGATACTTTCGTTTACAGTTTCACCCCATCCATCTAGTTTTACAGCGAACGGATCAAATCGACTATTTAAAAACTCAACTCCTGTAACACACGCCATCAACATTTTTCTCTGAAATTTCACTGCATTGTCAATTTCTCTCTGTTTCTTAAGTTTTATAAACTCATTTCTCATGTCTTCCAAATGAGAATTCATATTATAATTCATCGTTGTTCTTATTCCCTGCGATTCAAGTTTCTTAAATTTATAAAGTAGATCGATTTTTTCATTTTTAATATCTTGCGGTGTTAGTCGATGAATAGGTTTAAATTCGCTTATAGAATCATCCTGTTTGGGATTAATCAACATATCATCGGTATCAGATTTTATAGGAGGTAAATCTCCTTGTCCTTGATCGGGCGGCTTAAAAAAAGTAAATTCCTCCCCAGAAGATTTAGGTGTATTTTCACCTGAACCAGGTTGCGTTGTAGTCTTCGTTAAAAACTCTATTCCCATAGGATCAGAAACCGAGAGATTTGGCTGATGTTGCTGATTTTGCTGATTTTGCTGAATAGGTTGAGTAGGTTGAGGTGAAGTTGGCGGTGTAGACAATATTTTTATATTATTACTACTAGCCGACCCCATTGTTATATTTTTATGACCACTATCGAAATTTAAATTTAAATCAGACATCCTTTTAAATTCTCATAGAAAGAATTGTTTAAATGGAAACGCATTTAATTTAAATAATCCGATATATTTTGAGGCATTTCATTTATTTTAGTATCATAAAATTCCTCTATCGATTTTAAATAATCAATTTCTCTATCATTAATTAAATTAATAGCGACTCCTTTCCTACCGTATCTACCAGATCTTCCAATTCTATGAATATAAGTTTCTTTCTCCCTCGGCAGATCGAAGTTGATAACAAGCGACAATTGCTGAATATCAATACCCCTTGCTAAAAGGTCAGATGATAACAGGATTCTTAATGTACCTGATCTGAATTGTTCCATTACCTCCGTTCTTTCTTGACCGCTACGATCTCCAGTAATATATCCTACAGGGAAATTATCCTTATTTAATTTATCATATATTTCCTCAATCTTGTTTTTACTGTTCAAGTAAATAATACATTGACCTACATTGATCGTATCATATAAATCTGTAATAACATCATATTTCCAATCATTGTGCTTTACATTTACGAAAAATTGCTGAATACCCTCGAGAGTCAATGCCTCTTTTTTTACAAGGACTTTATGAGGTTCGTTCATAAACTTTTCGGTTAGTTCTAATATTTCATCCGGTAAAGTCGCTGAAAATAGGCATATTTGCGTAGTCTTGTCAACCGACCTTATAATATCATGTATATCGCTTTTAAATCCCTGAGATAAAATCTCATCCGCTTCATCGAACGTCAATATCTTTACATCTGAAGTAGGTAAATCTCTTTTATTAATCATGTCAAGTATGCGACCAGGTGTCCCAACGATGATATGTGGGTTTTTAGATAGATCTCTACGGCACTCCCCAACATGAGTGCCACCGACTACTTTCAGTACAGTGATTTTCGTATAAGATGATAATTCACTGATTACCTTGTAAACCTGATCAGCCAATTCTCGTGTTGGAACAATAATAATACTTTGAATTGTAGTCATAGATTCATCTATCATTGATAAATTACCTACTGAAAATGCTCCTGTTTTACCTGTACCCGATTGCGCTTGGGCGATTAGATCCTTACCAGATAAAATTATCGGTATAGACTTACTCTGAATTAGAGAGGGTTTCTCAAATCCATGAGCGTATACACCCCTCAGTATATTTTCATCTATATTTAATTCATCGAAACTCATTTATTAAAGTATTATTCTAAATATCTTTAAATTAATAAATTTATTTAATCAACAGTAATAACTCCTTAACTTTTTTTATATCGGATACATCTACAGAACCTATTAATTTCTTATTCTTATACAGATGAAAAGAAGGAACACTTCTTATCTTAAATTCAGATGCTATCGTATCATTTTCGTCTATATCAATTAAATATACCTCTAACTTCGTAGGATCGGCACCGAAACCGATGAGATCAATCAAGGGTCTGATTTTCTTACAAGGACCGCACCATTCAGCTGTAAAATAAAAAAGCAGATGACATTCCTTGTCATCGCAGTGTGAAAGATCGTTATCGGTAATAATATTCATTTACTATTAGTATAATATTAATTTTAAATGATTAATAATCATCATTTTGATCAGAACCAGACCCAGAACTATATTCTTCAATATGTGAAGTCCTTTCATCTTCTAGATCGATATCATCCCTGATTTGTTTCATTAATGGATCGATTTCGATTTGTTCTTCCTTTGTCATAAAATATTCTTCTTTTTCTATATCATTGAGTTGATTTATTTCATGTACGGTGAGATATTCAAATTTACGTAATTGAACTGTTGTGACAGGTCGAATCAATCCAGTATAATCCTCCTTATTTACGATATGGGACCATAGACTACGAGGAAGCATATTACTATCACTTAGTCGCTTATAACATGAATATCCACAAATATGCTTATCTTTCACCCTCATGTTGGACCCAACGCTCATTTCAGGCGTAAGTAAATCAGGTAAATCAGGTAAATTAGTTAGATGAAGCCATGATACAGTGATATCTTTATTACAGTGTAGACAGTTCATTTAATGACTTTATGATGTTTTATGAGTAGTTTGGCTTGATTATAAATATCAATAATCAAATCAAATTTGATTACATTTTTAGATGAGGTTAATCATTTAAACAAACAAGTAGTATGAATACTAAACAGACAATGACCATGATATTTGTCGAAGACCTTTTAGAAAAAATGTCATCACATGATGATGAAATATATGAAATAGTGAAAAAGCAAAGCAAATCAGGGATACACCAGTCACAATCAATCAGAGGATACGAAGAATGTATTGCCGCAGCCAAATCACATCTATATGATATACATGAAGTACAAGATAACACTGATAACCTTTCCACTGCTAAGAAGTTGTATTTGAGTGATTATGTAGATATGTATTATCAAGATAAAATCCGTGAATTTACTGATAGAATTATATACAGAGGGAATATACTTGAAAAACTGAATAAACTAAAGAAACTCGAACTTCCAGAACAGAGGAGTGTAGAGTGGTATGCGATTCGGGAAACGATTCTAACAGCATCTTCTTTAGCCGATGCTATCGGCGAGGGTCACTTCTCTACCAAGGACCAACTATTGGCTCAGAAATGCGGAGGTCCGAGGGGGTCAGTCCCTTTTAGTATCGTCGAATGGGGTGTTATGTATGAACCCGTGGCTACAAAATTTTATGAATTAATTAATAAATTAACAGTATTGGAATTTGGGTTAGTACCTCATCCAACATTTAAAATATTCGGAGCATCCCCCGATGGAATATGTGATGACGATTCGCCCCCAGATTATATTGGTAGAATGTTGGAGATTAAGTGTCCTCCCAAAAGGAAATTCACTAAAGAGGTCCCTAGGCATTACTGGATGCAGATGCAGGGTCAATTAGAGAGTTGTGATTTAGAAGAGTGCGATTTCCTCCAAGTGAAATTTATTGAGTATTTTAATGAACAAGCATATACGGACGATTTAATCTTAGAAGAAGATGGATCACTAAAAGAAGGTTATTCATCAAACAATTTACCAAAAGGTCTACTACTTGCTTTCGTAAAGGATAATCCTGGTGGAGATCCAACTATTAAATATGAATACTGTGAATTCTATCAATCATATGATAATCTGAATGAATGGAAAACAAAGATGATGGATGAATATAAATCATCCGATTTTGAGTATGATAATGTTCTACATCATTGGTGGAAAATAGAACGATATGAATGTGTTTTAGTAGGACGTGATCGCAAATGGTGGCTAGAGATTCAACCTAAAGTTATTGATTTTTGGGAAGATGTAATTCATTATCGTAAGGTAGGTATCCAAGTATTTCATGACCTAAAGGCGGAAAAGAGAACAAAGAAAATTAAGATTAAAAAACCAGTCCAGAAGAAGAATACATTTTCAATCGACAAAGCTATCGTCGAAACAATACAAAATAATTATTTAATTGATTCAGATTAAATATAATCCTTATTAATATATATCTATCAGTTAAATGACTGTAGACTCTATGGATATAGATGAACGTATTTTGAGAGAATCATTCGTATCTAAGACTAAGTCAGAACAGAGGCAAATGGCATTGGACTTGGGTGTCACGGAATCTGAAGTCGATGAAGCATTAGACATAGATAAATTATTCGACATCATTTCCGATGCTACAGATTCGCCATCGATTTTTTTGAGAAATAGACGGCGCGTCCGAGTAAATGAAGACCGTTTTAATGAACTTATGTCGCAAGGGGACTCTATAATCGATGTGGTGGACCAGGAAACAGAAAGCGGGTTAGATGGTGGTTCGAGGAAGAGACGTTATAAGAAGCGTTCAAAGAAGAAACGTCCTAAGAAGCGTTCTAAGAAGAAACGTCCTAAGAAGCGCTCTAAGAAGCGCTCTAAGAAGAGATAAATCTAATATCATTTGACCATCTCCTTACCGTATTGACACCATAAAAAAATAGATACTATGAATCCAACTATCATACCATATGTAAATCCATTTGTTTTAGTTATCACATGTCCCACAGTTGCCGTAACGAATATTATAACGGTATAGAACCATAGTATTATATAATGTTGTTTCAGAGAACTGTAAGTTGATGCTTTCATTAATTCTGAGATGACTGATTGTAAATTCATTTATAATATCATATAGAAAATATTTATTTTTTATATGATAACCATATTTTTTTATCAACTTTTCTAGCCGGACCCCCAACAATGACGGACGCCAGTCTTGCGTAAGCCCAACTGGAAGAATTTTGATTGGGTCGTGATCCTGAACTATAAAACGCCCCCCTACCCTTTCTAAGTATCAAGGATTGTCCTTTTTTAGTCATTATATTTTTATGAATAAAGTCCTTATCTGTAATTTTATGATCGTATTTATTTTCAAACTTGATTATCCACTGACTTCTCTTTTTAGGATACGATTTTAGTTTCGGTCTATCTATAAAAATACCCTTTTTATACATTTTTCTTGATCGTTTTAATGATTTTATTTGCTTTAGTTTATCTCGTCTGGAAAGTTTACCTGTATATTTTTTCGGAAATTTATGTTTCATTACTTATTATATATAATTTTATAATTCATTGAGAGGACCTTTAGATAATGAAAGAGGTTCCCATTTACTGAAGAATTCATTGTATTTACACTCAACAAATATGGGGTCATCGAATTCTTTACCGTGGAACCATGATAATAATTTATGACTTAATATAATGGTTTGTACTAAGGCAATACCCTGCTTCATTAAACTATCATTTTTAGAGAGATATAATTCATAAACATCGGGTTTCATTGTTTTCATAATACGAAAGCATTTTATTCCCTTTTTAGGCATTTCTTTTTTAGGGATGTCATTTTTAGGGATGCCCATTTTAGGTATGTCGTTTTTAGGTATTTCCTTCACAGAAACGGGACTTGATTCCTTTTTAAAGATGTATAAGATATTCGAATAATCCACTCTTAGTGGGACAAAATATAAACCTCGTGTATCATATTCAAGATTCGGGGCGAACTTATTAAGAGCGAAATCAATATCCTTATAATCAAAATATTTTTTAACAAATATATAACAAGTCTTTGTAAACTCGGTTTCGTTGTATCCCGTATTTAATATATCATGGATTTTATTTACACGATCAATAATGATAGTTTTTTTCATATTCTCACCTTTGGCATAATAGATATCATTAATACCTATACACCATCGTTTATTACGCTTCCTTATTAGTTCACACTCAAAAAGAGTTCCTTTATATAATTCACCAGAAAATTCATATGGCAAAATAAATATTTTAGGATAATCATACCCCTCTTTTATCTTCTTGTCAATAAAGAATCCGTAATTAACCCCGTTTATTTGCGTAAGGAATAGTAAATAAGGCGTTCCACTACTTTTAAGAAAGAAAATATGCGGATTATTTAAATTTTTTGAGAATTGGTCATTGAATACCTTCGCATAGCGAGAATTGTATTTAATGCCCGAACATAAAAGACTTAGTGAATTTAAAATATATTGTTTCGATTCGTTTGTGGTGATATTATCAATTTGACTACCGCAAAACGATGTTTTTGTAAAAGATGAAGGGTCCATTATAATATTTATCAATATATCTTTTTAAATCAAATTTTATTAAATAGTATTCATATAGAATATGAATGAAATTACAATAAAATATATATCAATTATTTCTGCTATTATTTTCGGATCTCTCTTGTTTTTTGCATTAATATACAAACTTTCACAGTCAGGAGGGACCGGTTACGATAAATCAAAATCTAAATCTAAATCATATAAAAAGAGTCTTAGTCTGGATAAATTATACGATGAAGCGGGCGGCAATGACGCTCTTTCTGATGCGAGAATGACTAATAAAATAGATATTTCGACACAAGATAATTCATGCGGCTTCATGGTAACATATAAAGGCGTTAGAGATAGAACTGTGGAGTGTATTTCAGGGTGCGACGAAGGAGATGATAATTCGGATTTCTGTAAACAATTTGTATACGGTGGTTCAGACGATGGTCTCAAAAAAGATACATTACTAGATGAAACATTCATTCGACGCAGAGATTCAGCATCTAAATCAGAGACCGAGTCAGTCGCCTCATCCGTCTCTAGCGGAAAATCGGGTAAAGAGTATAGTAGGTGGGATGATTTTTTCAGTCGGTTGTAAAAACATAAAACCGTTTAAACTTAAAATCATTACTATAAATAAATGGAACATCAGGACTGGGACTCATTTATTATCAATAATAAATCTAAGAATAAACCGAAAGTAAATGAAGACGGTTCACTGAAAAAAGAATTTGTCAAATCGAAGGAACATAAAATTGAAGAACAAATTGAAGACGGTAAACTTTCACATAAGAAAATGGACGCTAATTATGGAAAAGAGTTACAAAAGAAAAGATTAAGTAAGGGAATGACTCAAAAAGATTTAGCTAATAAAATTAATATCCCTTTTAAAATGATAAATGAAATTGAATCGGGAAAGGCGAAACATAACGGTCCGGTAATGAATAAATTAAATAGATTATTTCAATAAATTTATACCCATCACCGCCAGTCGCTCTGACGGTTCGTTTAATACTCTTATAAGAAAGAACTCTAGACCATTTTAATTATATAAATTATGAGGGTTTATGTATAAACTACGTCTATCTCATTCAGGTTCGTGGTGGAGATATTATTTTCCTCTTCATCGCTCGGTTTCCACGTAACTTCAACGCTTCCATCTGCTTCAACCATAGTGATCATGCCTATACGGTTAAAATCGCGACCCCCTGTTGGGTTTTTTTCTTCTACATACTGGTTCTGTCCAAAGTGAGACCGGTTCTGTAACTCCTCACTAGCATGATCATGTGCCTCACGCGCCTCACGCGCCTCACGTTCAGCATCATCTTCCTCTTCTTCTTCGTCTTCTTCTTCATCCTCAACCGATACAGCGCGAACCCAGGCAGCTGGACGTAGATTCCCAGGACCGCTCGAAGCCGTCGTCCGTAAATTCATGCCTCCCCTTTGCTCGACTATTTTATATTTTACGCCATTAGACCTCTTAGACCTCTTAGACCTCTTAGACCTCTTAGACCTCTTAGACCTATTTGACCGCTTAGACCGCTTAGACATCTTAGACCGCTTAGACATCTTAGACATCTTAGACATCTTAGACCGCTTAGACATCTTAGACCGCTTAGACATCCTTGACCCCTTTACTCTTGAGTCTGATCTGACAGATCTTCTTTTTACCCTCTTATACGAACGTACACTAGTTCTTTTCATTTATGATTATGGTTATATTTAAATTCTATGTATTTTATAAATGGATTTAACGACATTAAAAAAACCGACTGATAAATCAAAAGGAGATATCAGTCAAGTGTGGACTTCAGCACAAGAAGAATTATTGGCTGAATGGTCCGAAAAGGCAACATGTTTCAGATGGTTACATAGTCGTTCAGAGAAAGCATATCGTTTTAGAAATTATTCATATACTATCCCTGTTATCATCTTATCGACATTAACAGGAACCGCTAACTTTGCGATGGACTCTTTTGTACCTGAAGAACATAAGCAGGTCGCTATGGCATGTGTCGGAGGTGTCAATATTTTTGCGGGAATATTATCTACTCTTCAGAATTTCCTAAGATATGCCGAATTAATGGAATCACATCGATCGTGTGAGGTTCAATGGTCTAAATTTGGACGGAATATAGCCGTAGAACTCGCATTAGATCCCAGAAGAAGGAAACCCGCCGATGACTTCTTAAAAGTATGTAGGTCGGAATATGATAGATTAATCGAACAATCACCACCTATAGATGACCCAATACTTAAGCAATTTAAAAAGAATTTCAAAGACACAGATATTATAAAACCAGATATTTGTAGCGGTCTGGATAAGTGTAAGATATTTCGCCCTAGTGATGCAGATAAGAAAGCCGAAATTATATCTTCTGCCGCTACAAAACTTTTGGAGAAAACTAAAAGATGGTCACCTGTTGTAACTAAAAAAGAATGCCATAAACCTATTACCACTATAAGTGAATCCAAAAATGAATTGGATGGACTATCAAATATGAATAAAGTATCTAAATTTAAAGGGAATTTCGACGATTTAAATACAACCGAACATATTAATAAAATTATTAAAAACTCACAACCAAATACAGATATCGAGATGGGAATTAAATCAAATGATATAATCAAAGACAAAGACAAAGACAAAGACAAAGACAAAGACAAAGACAAAGACAAAGACAAAGACAAAGACAAAGACAAAGAACAAGATGAATCCAATGAAATTCGTTTACAAATAGAGTTTTTGGAAAATATCAGCGATTAAATATCAGGGATTAAAATATAATAGTTAATAATATAGAATGGCGAAGAAGAAAACGCTTGGTCGGGGGAAAAAAATACCGAGGAAAACCAAAAAGAAATCTAGAGTTTTGATAAAACGGTATAAAAAATCTAAAAAGAAAAGCGCACAAAAAGGAGGTGAACTATTTGCCTCCATGGGAATCGGTCTCGCTGCTGCTGCTGTTGCCGCGACCGCTTACAAAGGTTTCAGATTAATAAACAAGATTAAAGATAAAAATTATATCCTACGCCTGCTTAATAAAGATTATATTGAATACGCACCGAAAGTCATCGTTTCAGAAACACCCGATTTTATGAATTATTATCTCCAATGTATAAGCACTTATGAATTTTTCCAAATACTATTACAGAGACCTGAATATTTAAAATCAAATACTCTTCAGAATATAATTAAAAATACATCTAATAATGAAAAAAAAGCAGATGGAGTAAATAAAGACGATTTTACAAAAATTGACAAGATAATAGATTCATTGCAGGCATCAGGTAAGTCAGATATCGAATCCAAATTATCATTGAGAGCAGGTATGCTGGAGACCAGTAATAACAAATATATAAATGACCTCAAAAACCTACTACTTTTGACTGCTCGGATTCCTGGATCCGATATTGAAGGGAAGTCGACTAACGTGACCATAGTTAAAATTACACCCTATTTAACAGTTGGATCATTCAAATGGATGGATGTTATTATTACAGGACTATATGATGAGTATTTTGATGAGTCCGTTAATGAAATTCTAAATGAAAGAGATATAAATGATTCCATGAATGTTACAGAAAAGAAAAGAATACAGAGTGTTATTGAATCTTTTTCGGATAATGATATATTTAAAACGGCAATTCAGAAGAAAATGTTGGAGTGCTCATCAAAACCAAGAGGATATTTGGATTATATATCTTCATCCATATCTTGGGATAGTCAGAAAGAATGTTTGTCATGCCCACAGCAAGATTGCTTAATTTATATATATGATTTTTATTATGATTTCTTAAAAGAAAAAATACCCGGAATACCTATTGTCGATAAATTATACGCATTAATGATATGTGAAGCAAGAATATGTGTATTATCTAAATGTCTGGCACTGGAAGCAATACGTCAACAAGATGATAAAACTTCAGCGGTCAGAGGAATTATACATCAAATATATAAAAACGATGAAAAATCACCCTTTGATAAATTAAAAGAAAATAATAAGTTCGGAACATTATTATCTCAGGGCGGTGGTGCCGTTAATAATTCATCACCACTTTACGAAGAAAATAGTAATATAATGAGACCGAAAATAGACGTTACACCATCAATTGATACACCATCAATTGATACACCATCAATTGATACACCATCAATTATTACCCAACCGCTTAACCCATCTGTGACTGGGACAACAGGTGGAACAGGTGTAACAGATACAACAGGTGTAACAGATACAACAGGCGTAACAGGTACAGGTGTAACAGGCGTAACAGGTGGAACAGGTGTAACAGGTGTAACAGATAC